>Ga0070712_100000261_pt1 | contig 29475 bp, 23 predicted proteins | sample LARL81metaG_FD_71396 | JGI IMG/M metagenome (GOLD analysis project Ga0070712, IMG submission 71396) | Corn, switchgrass and miscanthus rhizosphere microbial communities from Kellogg Biological Station, Michigan, USA - LAR L8-1 metaG | ecosystem: Host-associated > Plants > Roots > Rhizosphere ...
CCGCGCCAAGCACCTTCCCGGTCTTCGGATTGACCAGGTGCACGCCCCCACAAGCTAGACAGATCACGTCCTCAAAGATGTCCTTACAATCCCGAGACACCCCGTGCGCAAACCATCCCCTGCACGGGGTAACTGGTATTTGGGCAGCGGAACAGAATCGACGCCGCACCGATCCCAGTGGGTGTTAATTTTGGGGCGACCAGGCATCGCCAGATGATTGAGCAAGGTGGGCAGTGGGCATTCCGCACCGTACATAGCCAGTAGCTCTGCCCTGCTGAACGCCCCTTTCCATTCGCACTTGCTGCAAGAAACCTCAATCAGCGGACTGGGCTCGTCTGCGAGCCGGTAATGGGATTTCCGAGCCGTTCGCTTACTATCACGACCAAGACAAGCCCCGGGACTGCCGGCGTCTTCGGGCGCGAGGATCGGCTAAAACGTCAGCCCACCAATGTTCGGTCGTGGGCTCTTGTGACGTCGACCACGACCTGCTTGCGACGACCTCGCGTGCCCGCAGCATCGCGTCCACCAGGATCGCAATTTCCAGGCGACCAGGATCAAGTCGTGTGAAGCTGACGGGCGAGGACAGTCATCGGGCGGGGCGATGAGGGTCGAGACAGGCGACCCCCTCGAGCCAATCGCTCGGAACGCGACGTTCTGCCGCCGCGAAAGTACGAATCGCCGCGTGCCCCGATAGTGCGAGGCACCAAAGCTAGTGATGTTGCCGCATCCCCGCGAGGACCTTCCAAAGGCATCCGAGCACAGCCAACGGGCGACATTAAGACTTAAGGTGGCGACAGTTGCCGGCGGCCTTATTCTCCACTGGGCTGTCCGGTCGCTGGTGAAGCGGCTTCCATGGCAGCGGCAAACGACGGCAAAGCCCTTGTGGTCGTGGACGTTACCGAGTGGCGCGCAAGGCGATATCCGCCGATCTGGTGCCCGCGGGTCGAGCCCCGGGGGGCTCAACTGCTCATTGAATCCGGCCCGCAAAACACCGAGGGACTGTGACGGCGGAGGAGGGCGATCCGTCGCGCCATGGAGCCAAGGACGTCCACGGTGCCACTTCTCGTGACGGACTCCTTCACGGCCATGAATCAGCTTGTGGGGCAATTTATGGAATGAGCGAACCGATTAGAATTAAGTTATTGAAAACGCAGGAGCTGAGGCGGACATCCTCTCCGCCAAATTCGCCAACCGTAAGAGCATTCGTTTATAAATCGCACTCAATGGTTATGGGGTCTGTACCCGCCATCCACGCGTTGGCTGAGCCGACGGGGTCGCTGCCGACTTGGCCGGCAGGGTGCCCCGGCCCGCGCATGACGGCGACGCCGGCGCTCGATCGATCCTAAAATGTCGTTAGCTTATGATTCTGGCCGAGCCATCAACCAAATCCCTGAAAGCTGCCGAGGGGGAAGAAAACCAAAGCGCTCCGCTAGTGCGCGCACCTCAGTTTCTCCAAATCCCGGGTGGCACTCGATGCACATCGCCCCCACAAAATTGAGTCAATCGCAATCGCTCGTAAAAAGAACTTTCTCGTGACCCTCAATATCAACCTTGAGTAACCGCTTGTCGCAAGCGGCTGTTCCTCCAGCCGATTGCCGCATCGCCGAGCTCATGGGCAGGGATTGCTCATGCCGGTGCGGCAGGCCAGAACGTTGTTTTCAACACATGGCAGTCCGCAGTGCCATTCATTTCCGTCCATATCGAACAGCTGGAATCCAGAGGCTCGCAGCAGAGCTTCAATTTGCCGCGCCCGGTATTGATCTTCACCAGGGAGAATCTCAAAGATAATGTTCTCGATGCTGCCCAGCGTTTCTCTGATGCCTTGCAACACTTCGAGCTCGGAGCCTTCCACGTCCAGCTTGAGCAAGTCCACACGATGAAGCGCATATCTACGGAACAGCCAGGCGAGAGTGATCAGCGGCACCAGGAAAAGCACTGCCTCGTCATTGGGGCCGGATCCTTGCACTGTCAGTCTCGAAGCATCGCGCCTCGACTGTTTCTTCAGGGAGACAAACCCTTCGGAGCATCCGACTGCCGCGACGACTACGGTGCAATTGGCGAACCGGTTCAGACCTGCATTGATCAGCAGCCTGTTGCAATTGTAGGGCTGGGGATCAATCGCGAACACTTGTCCGCTGGTTCCGACCAGGTGGCAGGCCAACATTGCATGATAGCCGATGTGGGCTCCCACATCGACACAGATGCCACCATGCTTCAGGATTCGTTCGAAGGCGGCGGTCGTTCTCGGCTCGAGTCGGCCAAACTTTCGCAGGTCGATTTGGAGCCATTCCTCAGGGTCGAGCTCCATCGCAATGTCATGGATGATACGTGAGGTCTTGGGCCTCAGGAAATGTCGAAGCGCTTCATCGATCCTGGCCTTCCCCCTGAAATTGGGCAGCTTCAGTATGTATTCGTACGTGCGCTCCAGGATCATCTTCCCACACCCTACACTCCACGCCGTGCTGTCCGTCCCGATGCGAAGCTAAACCTTAAGGCCGATCCCAATCTTGTTGGAGAGGAGCGTCCGCAGATAGCAGCACCCTGCAAGGAAGGGATGGGTCGAACGTAAATCTTGGGCGGGATCCCTAATCGACCCAGTAGAGTAAGGCCGTTTGTCAACCGATCGCGGTACGTGCATGCAACTCAGCTCAGGCCCCGCTCGAGCGCGGGAAGGCTCGCTTCGACATATGCTATTTCAAACACGATTCCGATCGTCATGGCGGTTGGCCCCGATCTCGTCGCCTTGGGTCTTGTCGATAGCCTTGCGCATCCGGGCGGCAATGTCACAGGATCGACCCCCTTTCTTGCGGAACTCTTGGCCAAACGGCTCGAGTTGTTAAAGGAACTCGCGCCATCGATGACTCGAGCGAGGTGAAGCCTGCCATGAGCACCCAAGCGGCAATGTCGGAGCGCGGCATCTTCATGTTTGATCCTGAGGCAGAAAGGATGCCGCGCGAAGCATTGACCGCAATGCAAACCGGCCGGCTGCGGCAGACCCTTCAGCGCGCCTATGCCGACGTGCCCCACTACCGGAAGAAATGGGACGCCGGAAAGGTCAGCCCCGACGGCTTTAAATCGGTCGCCGACATCATGCGCTTTCCGTTCACCACCAAGGCCGACCTGCGCGAGACCTATCCGTTCGGAATGTTTGCCGTGGCACGCGCGGATCTGCGCCGGTTGCATGCATCCTCGGGCACGACCGGCAAACCCACCGTGGTCGGATATACGGCCGATGACCTCGCATGCTGGACAGAGCTGATGGCGCGATCGCTTGCCTGCGCCGGCGTGCTGCCCGGCGACATCGTGCATAACGCCTATGGTTATGGTCTGTTCACGGGCGGGCTCGGCGTCCACTATGGAGCGGAACGGCTCGGCTGTACGGTCGTGCCGGTATCCGGCGGTGGAACCGAGCGACAGGTGATCCTGCTCAACGACTTCGGTGCGAACGTGCTGTGCGCGACCCCGTCTTACGCGCTCAACATCGCCGAAGTGGCCGCGGGCATGGGGATCGATTTGCGCCAATCCGAGCTGCGGGTTGGCGTGTTCGGTGCAGAACCGTGGAGCGATTCCGTGCGCCGCGAGCTCGAAGCGCGGTTCGGCATCAAGGCGGTAGATCTCTATGGTCTCTCGGAAATCCTCGGCCCCGGCGTTGCGTGCGAATGTCATGTGGCGCAGGCCGGGCTGCACGGCTGGGAAGATCATTTCCTGTTCGAGATCATCGATCCTGACACATTGCAGCCGCTCCCCCTGGGACAAGCCGGCGAGCTGGTCATTACCACCTTGACCAAGACGGCATTGCCGATGATCCGCTATCGCACCCGCGACATCACGCGTCTAGACAATTCACCTTGCGCCTGCGGCCGCACCCATGTCCGCATCATGCGGGTGAGCGGGCGCGACGACGACATGCTGATCATTCGCGGCGTCAATGTGTTTCCGTCGCAGGTGGAGGCGGTGCTGGTCGGTTTCCCCGGGCTGGCGCCGCATTATCAGCTCGTTTTGACGCGCGAGGGCGCGCTCGATGCCATGACGGTGGAAGTCGAGATTGCAGCCGATGCCCGCCTCAACGATTTCGAATGTGCCCGCAAGGCGGATGAGGTGGCGCTCCACATCAAATCGATGATTGGAGTGACCTGCAAAGCCCTGGTCCGCTCCCCGGGCGAAGTGCCTCGTTCCCAGGGTAAGGCAGTCCGCGTGAAGGACCAGCGCAAAAACTAAACCGCTCGGCCAAGATGGTGCAGGAGGACGACATGTCTACGCCGGTTGCGGGCGCAAACCCGCTTCAGAATGAAAGCCGGGCAGGAACGTCCGCCACCGCCCGGCGATTTCGACCCCCTCGGGTCGATTTCAGCAATTTCAAACCGCGCCATTTCGGGTGGGAATGCGAAGGGAAGGTAGCAACCATTACCCTCAACCGGCCGGAACGCAAAAACCCGCTGACGCTGGAGTCCTACGGCGAGCTGCGCGATACCTTCCGCGATCTCGTGTACGCCGACGCCATCAAGTGCGTGGTGATCACCGGTGCCGGCGGCAATTTCTGCTCGGGCGGCGATGTGCACGAGATCATCGGCCCCCTCGTCGACATGCAGCGCAAGGGAGACGCCGCGGGTCTCCTGGCATTCACGCGCATGACCGGCGATCTGGTCAAGGCGATGCGTACCTGCCCGCAGCCGATCGTCGCAGCAGTTGATGGTATTTGTGCCGGAGCCGGGGCCATTCTGGCGATGGCTTGCGACCTGCGGTTGGGAACCGGACGCAGCAAGGTTGCTTTTCTCTTCGTCCGCGTGGGTCTGGCCGGAGCCGATATGGGTGCTTGCAACATTCTGCCGCGGATCGTCGGGGCGGGGCGCGCTGCGGAACTCCTCTATACCGGCCGCGCGATGGACGGCGGCGAAGCCGAGCGCTGGGGTTTCTACAACCGGCTATGTGAGCCCGATGCAGTCGTGAGCGAGGCGCAAGCACTGGCGCAGTCGCTTGCGGACGGGCCCACATTCGCGCATGCCACGACCAAGCGATGCATCCGGCAGGAATGGAGCATGGGCATCGACGAGGCCATCGAAGCGGAAGCGCAGGCCCAGGCGATCTGCATGCAAACGAGGGACTTTGAACGGGCGTATGAGGCCTTTGTCAGAAAAGAAAAACCGGCTTTCAAGGGCGACTGAAACGGAAGGCACGCAGTCCCCGGCCGAGTCCGCGACCGCGAGCGCGCATCGGCGCGCCATCCGGGTCTGGCTTTGCGCGGTTGCCGCTCTGCTTGTTCTGATGGTGATGGTCGGGGGTGCCACGCGCCTCACTGACTCGGGGCTTTCCATCGTCGAATGGCGTCCAGTCACGGGTGTGCTGCCGCCCATGAGCGAGAAGGCGTGGGCGGTCGAGTTCGATAAATACAAAGCCTCCTCGGAATATGAGCTCATCAACAAAGGCATGACGCTCGACGAATTCAAGCGGATCTATTGGTGGGAGTGGGCGCACCGGCTCCTCGGGCGGCTGATCGGGGCGGCCTTTCTGTTGCCGCTCGTGTTTTTTCAGCTGCGCGGCTGGATCGAGCCAGCGCTCAAAGGGCGGCTGTGGTTCATCTTTGCGCTCGGTGCGCTGCAGGGCGCGATCGGCTGGTGGATGGTCGCATCCGGGCTGGTCGGAAGGATTGATGTGGCGCAGGAGCGGCTCGCAATCCATCTCACCACCGCCTGCATCATTCTGGTTGCCGTCATTTGGACCGCCCGATCTCTTGCCCCGGCAAAGCGCATTGCCGGCAGCGGCGCGAGTCCGCGCCGGCTCGCACTCGCCGCGGCGACTATTTTGGGGCTACTTGTGGCTCAGATCGCCCTCGGCGGTATGGTGGCCGGGCTCAAGGCAGGTCTTGTCTACGATACATGGCCGCTGATCGATGGCGCATTCATCCCTCCACGCGCGCACTTGCTGCTTCTCCATCCGGTCTGGATGAATTTGCTGGACAACCATCTTGCTGTGCAGTTCACCCATCGCATGGTTGCGTACCTGCTCCTGGGAGTTGCGGTCCTGCATGCTGCCGATTGCACGTATCACGACCATGGCCGCGCCGGCGCGATCGCGCTCGCGGGCGTGCTCCTGATGCAGGCGACGCTTGGTATCCTCACGCTCCTCTGGCACGTGCCGATTTCGCTCGCTCTTGCCCATCAGTCCGTCGCTGTCGTTGCGCTTATTATGGCGACGCTGCATGCCGCAAGCCTGCGAGCCGGGAAGGCCTCTGCTATCGTATCGGGCGATGGGAATGCGCGGGCTACGGCTGAGCATTTCTCGGCCGCGTAATCAGAAGATTGATCGCGCCCTTTGTACACCCTCAATTTTCCTTCGCGAGATAGGTCGTTGACTTCTCGGCACGGAACGAACAAGCGCACCTTCGCACTGCTGCTCGCCGCGCATGGCGAGCGCAAGGACGGAGCCATAAACGTCGGTGTGGCTCGGCTCGCCGCTGTCCTGCGCAGCCGCGCAATCGCGCACGAAGTTGGCATCGGGTTCATCAAAAGCGCGCCGAGCATCGCCGAAACTGCGCGTGCGCTACGCGCGGATGAGATCGTCGTCTATCCGCTATTCTTGTCGGACGGCTATTTCACGCGAATGCGCTTGCCGGAAATGTTGAACACCGCATCGCTAGCGGACCGGCGGCGCCCAATCCACATGCTCCCTCCGCTTGGTCTCGATCCCGGTCTGGTGCTGGTCCTTATCGACAGGCTTATGGAGACAGCACAAGCCCGCGGGCTAGCTGCTGCGCGAACCGGCGTAATCCTCCTTGCCCACGGCTCGAGCAAGGATCCGGCTTCGCACATTGCAACCGCACGGATCGCCGCCGAGGTAGGACGGCGTACGAGCTTCCGCGCTGTGCGTACGGCCCTCCTCGAGGAGCCTCCATCCCTGCGGGAGGCTGCGTCGGACCTTTCAGGGCCTATCATTATCTTTGGGCTGTTCGCAGGCGAGGGGATGCACGGTGGCGGGGATGCCCCCCAGCTGGTGGAGGATCTCGGGCGCTCGGATACGGTTTTCGCGGGGACCATCGCTCAGCTTGACGGAATTGCGGATGTTGTTGCAACGGCGGTCGCGCGAGCGATCGAAGGCGAGAAAAGAGGCCTTCGTGGGGGCGGCGGCCCATGGGTCGCCCTCCTTCCGCTGCTCCGCCGTTGAAAGAGGGCGAGGCAATGCCTCGCCCCTACGAAAGCAGGAGGCAATGGCGTTAACCACTCTCCCACGCGTCGGTGAGTAAAACACCGCCGGGCTAGTGCGGACCAGCTCGCGTTTTGAACCAATTCTCCTCTTCCCGCGACAAAGAGTCGGGATCCGATTCTGTCGGTACACAAGGGGGCTATCATGGATATTGCAAACAGTCTTTTCGGCGGCAGGCGCGTGGGTTGGCATGCGCGTATCCTGGCGGGCGCGGCTCTGGCACTGGTCCTCGCCGCCCCCGGTGCTGCTTTTGGGCAGGAGCCCAGCGATGCGCCCGCGAACTTCAACGAGCGCTACCCTGTCGAGCAGGTTCCAGGAGCGCCTACTCCTCCCGCGAATGCGCCGGCAAACGAGCCCGCAAATGTGCCGGCAAAGGCGCCGGTGAATGCCGGCACCACACAGGAACAGACCGGCTCCACGCAACCGCAACCGCAGAGCGTCTCTCGGAAAGAGCCGAGCGTTCCTCCGAAACAACAGGCCGTCTCTCACAAGGGACACGCGGCGCAAGCAAGAGAGCAAAGCGCGTCTTCGGAAGGAGAGACGATCGAGACGACGGGCCAAGCGACCCGGAAAACCCGCGGGAGGTCGCGGATCGTCGTTGAGCGACGCTCCTTCCTCGATGCTGGGACGGAGGTGCGGCCGGGTGACCGCAAGTTCCTCGACTACGCTTTCCCGCCGCTGCACCAGCCGATGGACGTGGTTACCAATACCGGCGGACGGACGGGCTGGCACAACTGGCCGCTGCCTGGGCCGCTCTTCCCGTCGGCCCCGCAGAACTGATGTAATCTGCCGTTTCGGGCTTCACGTTCCTCTATTTTGATGGCTGCGCCGCTCTTTTCCTGTAAAGGAGCGGCAGCGCACCGGCAGCAAGACCCAGGATCCCGCTGCACGTCACTATGACTACCATCGGCAATGGCGTGCCGTCGGCGAAGAGGCCGTAGAGCTGGGTAAACACGGCCGCCCCCATGTTCTGCGTGAAGACGCCCACGCCCGCGGCGGTGCCGGCCAGCCGCGGGATGGCCGCCATGGCTCCGACCTGGGCGTACGGCAAGGCGATGCCTTGCGAGAAGGTGAGCAAGAGGCCAGGGAGAAAGAGGCTCCACGGTGCGACCATGCCGGAAACGAGCAGCGCCGCTTGAACTGATATGGTCGCCATCGAGAGTAGCGAGCTCGTGAGCACCATCCCCTCGCTCGATCGGCGGCTGCCGATCCGGCTGGACAGCCAGTTGCCGAAAAAGAAGCCCACGGGAAACACCAGGAAATAAAGCCCGAACTCGGTCGATGATCGCCCCAGCAACTCCTTCATCAGCGTTGCGGACGCGCTCGCCATGGTCATGAAGGCAGCGGTATTGAATCCGCTCTGCAGCACGTATCCGAGGAATTGGGGATTGCGCAACAACTCGGCATAGCCGCGCACAATGCCGGTCTCGCTCGGCTCACCCGAAAGCTGCGGACGGGTTTCGAAGATCCAGGCGTAGGCGGCAATGGCGATGAACACACCGACGATCAGCGCGAAGCCGAAGACGCTGCGCCAACCCAGCGTGTCGATGAGCACGCCGCCAAAAAGCGGAGCGATCATGGGGCCCAGGGTATAAAACATCGTCAGATACGCGATGGCACGCACCAGATACTCGGCGCGATAGGCGTCGCGCGCGATCGTGCGAACCAGCGTCGTACTGCAGCCCGCGCCTACCGCCTGAACGATCCGCCCGAGCGCAAGCGCCGAGGCGCCGGGCGCCACGGCGGAAATCGCGCTGCCGAGGAGAAACAGCAGGAGCCCGGAGAGGAGCAGGGGACGCCGGCCGTAGCGGTCGGAGAGGCTCCCGTAGGCGAGGGTGGCCACGGCCATGGCAAAGAGCGCAATGCTGAAATTGAACTGTGCCGCCGCATCGGAGAGTCCAAGCGCAACTTTCACGGCCGGGATGACCGGAAAAAACAGATGCACGGCAAGCGGCGCAATGAATGCGACGAGGCCGAGCGCCAAGGCAAAGGTGGGCCCTGGCACTTGCGGGCGGGATATCCGCTCCGTCATTGCTGGGACTGAGCGCAATGGGTAGGGTGGGCAAAGGTGCGCGCTTTAGTCCGCCTCTCCGCGTGGGCAAATTCGACGCAGACAAGTTTACGCAGTCTACGCATGCTTGACTGCGTTGCGCCGTGCCCACGCGGCAACCGCACGTCGGACGATTTTGCCCACCCTACGGAGCGTCGGTCACCGGTTCAGCGCGCGTCGGCCGCCAGTCTCTCGAAGCTACGTTCTTTGAGATGCTGATCGAGACCCCAGCGCTTGACCTGATCCAACACGTCGTCGAACTCACCGCGAGGGATCGGCTTGTAAACAAAGCGCTCGCCGCGGCCAAACTTGCTGTAGTTCCAGTTGCTGTCCTTGAATTCCGGCGGGACTGCCAGATCCCAGAGCGGCAGATATTTTTCCAGATCGGTATCCAGCGCTTTCTCCGCGCGATCGAGTGCGCGCAGATACGCGCCGACGGTTTCGGGTGCGGCCGATTCTGGAACCCACCACAAGGTGTGGAAGCGGTCCTCGATGATCTTGCGCAGTCCAAGCTGCTCGGCCATGGCGATCTGCGGCGGCAGGAGGCTCGCGGCTTCCGCTTCGCCTTCGAGCAATGCTTTCAGCCGCGCCCCGAAGCCCCCGGTGTTCACGACCTTGATGTTTGCGAGCGGCAGATATTTCTCCAGCCTGTAGGGCACGTTGAAGTGGCTGCCGGCGCGCATGCCCACCGCGATGGGCACATCTCTCAGATCTTGGGGTGTGCGAATGTGAGAATCGGTCCGCACGAAGATGGCCCATGGGGAATCCCCATAGGCTTGCGGCACGAACCGTCCCATGCCGGCGCTCGCGTTGCAGATGCTTCCCCACGCGCAGGCGCCCTGAATGACGTCGCGACCTTCGGTGTACGGCTGGTCCTGAGGGCGCTCGAAATAGGCGAGCTCCTTCCAGCTCGACTGCGTGCCTCTGAAAGTCTTCCAGTCGAAGGAAACGTCCAGGCCTTCGGCGGAGAAGAATCCCTCCTGCTGCGCTGCGAAATCATTGAGGCCCATCCCCTTCGGCGCGACGGTGACCTGTGTGGGGCTATTCATCTGAGCTCTCCTCCTGCGGCTGAGGGTGGTGTGAACTCCATAATATATAGAATTTATAGACCCCCGTTGTAGTCAGTGCCGTAGATCAGGCCTGCGGCATCGACGAATACGTCGGCGGACTGGACTACCTGGGCGCGGTTGGGCCGGCTGGGCGCATGGACCTGGTAGTCATCTGGAGGCCGCCAGAAAGTTCGGCACCGCGATCCGGTCCATCATGGCCCGGTGATCCTGCAACAAGCGCCACATCGCGCGCTCTTCGTCTGTTTGCAAGTTCACGCCGAGATGGGTTCCCAATTTGCGCCCGTGCAGCATGATGCGCTCTCCGATCGGCTGACGGATGCGGTTGTAGTCGGCCAGCCCGCCATCGATGTCATCATGAGTGCCGAGCGCCTGCGCGAGCGCTTGCGCATCGCCGCCGGCCTTGGCCATGCCGAACCCCATATGCGGCCGCGCCGATGACGCGGCATCGCCGACGAGCGCAACGCGCCCGAAGATCAGCCGCGGCGTGGAGAAATCGTAGATTGGCGTGAAGAACGGGCGCGTGTTGCGCAGGCAGTCGAGGAACTGCGGCGGCATGATCTCCTCGGCGTCGGCGCGCATCTGCTCGATCAGGTCCTTGCGGATCAGCGGCGGCGGAACCGAGAATGCATGCTGTTCGCCGCTCTCGTCGACGCACATCCGGCGTAACGCCTCGGCGTTCCCGACGCGATACCAGATGAAGTTGTAACGCCGGTGGCCCGGCCGCAGGTCGTTGTTCAGTCCCGCTATGGGATATCCGATCACCTGCTGCTGCTCTGGCAGATAAAAAGTGAAATACGGGAAAATGCTTTCGCGCGTGTGCGGATGGAGATCGGACTCGTTGGGCGCGCCACGCCAGATGAAATAGCCGGAATAGACCGGCTGCACTGCCGGGGCGATCTGACCACGTACGGTTGAGCGAATGCCGTCGGCCCCGACAAGCAGATCGGCGCGCTCGCGGCGGCCGCCGCCGAAATACGCGAGCACACCGAAGCCGTCCTGCTCCAGGCGCTCGAAGCTGTGGCCGAGATGATAGTGCTGCGCGTCGATGGTCTCTCGCATCAAGCGCTGGAGCCGGTCCCAGGAGGTGAGGATTTGCGGCAGCCGCTTCTCGGCGATGACATTGCCGTGGCGGTCGAGCGTGATGCGCTTGTCGACCTCGACCCCGAGGTCACGCAGACCCGCCCCGCTGTGCGCCAGCGCTTCGAGGAGCTCCGGATGGGTGGTGATTCCTGCGCCGCGGCCCACGAGCTCGACAGTCGATCGTTCATAGATGTCCACGTCCCAACCGATCTGCCGCAGGAACGCCGCGGTGAAGAGACCCGACATCGAGCCGCCGATGATCACGGCGCGGCGCTCGCGGTGGTGTCCCCTTAGACTCATCGAGGTGGAGCGAGCAGCGCTGCGCGCGTTTCGAGTCGTTCTCTAACGGAGAATCGATGCATGCCGGAAATTCAAGGCGCTGCTTCCTGGATCCGCATTGGCATGCACCGATTCTAGCTGCTTGGTCCGACAGAAGAACCGGTGCACGGCTCCGTGGAGCTGATTGGAGCAGTTCGGGGCGTCCCAACAAATTGCTACCCAGGCGAAGGCAGATGCAAGCTGCGGATTGCTCAGTGCCCGTTCGCAGAGTTCCTCATCGTCACAAGAATCTGGGCGATTTCAAAGGATTAACTGTATCCTAGGGGAGGTGTAGGAGCCGTCGAGCATGGTGTCCTGCGGCCCCGGGTGGGCGGCGATTCAAGTGATGTTTGAGCAACACCGGTCTGAAAACAGCGTTTCGGACTGTTCAAAATGTCTGTTAGTCGTTGCCAGCGGGAACAACTGAGCTAATGTGGACGTGCGACGGAGGGGGGCATCCCCAGGTCGCTCCTTCCGGTCAACCCGGTGCCCAGGGGACAACGGTGGCAGCGGAAAGGCCGGTAGGGAGAGGGGAGCGTTAGGGGACCTTCCAGGGTGAGCAGCGCCCGACGGAGACCGATCCCTCCCAGGATAACAATGGAGGTTGAGATGAAGATGGTGAAAAGTCTTCTCCTCGGTACCGCAGCGGGCTTCGTCGCGGTTGCTGGGGCGCAGGCCGCCGACATGCCTGTGAAGGCAGCGGTGCAATACGTGAAGATCTGCAACCTGTACGGGGACGGCTTCTACTACATCCCCGGAACCAATATCTGCCTCAAGCTCGGCGGATATGCGCGGGCGCAGTTCTACGGCAATACCGGGCAGAACGCGACCGCAGGCCCGTTCTTCTTCCCGAACATCAACAACGACCGCGGCACCGCGCTCGGGTTCAACCTCAACGGGGTGGGCTCCGGCCAGGCCGACTACACCATGCGCACCCGCGCGGTGATCACGGTCGATACCCGCGAGCAGACCGACTACGGGGTGCTGCGCACCTACTTCCTGATCGGCCACACCGGCGACTCGCCCAACCCGGAAGGCCTCTACGCCAACCGCGGCTTCATCCAGTTCGCCGGCTTCACCTTCGGGCTCGCCCAGTCGTTCTTCGACTTCTACTCAGACCCGGCGGTGAGCTACCTCGCCAACCTGACGGAAGACACCGGTGACGGCGGCTGGCGCGTGGCGGCCTTTACCGCCAATTTCGGCAACGGCATCACCAGCACGCTGTCGATCGAAGAGCCGCGCCGCATCGGCATCACCAGCGCCTCCTTGGCCGGCCAGGTCACGGGGAGCTTCAACCCGAACGGGCTGAACCTGCGCACCCAGTTCAACGACCCGTTCCTGGTGGGCGCGGTCGTCCCCCAGGCGACCGGACAGATCAAGGCCCCGGACATCGTCTACAACACGCGCCTCGACCAGCAATGGGGCGCCATCATGCTGGGCGGCGCCGTCACCGACGTCACCGCCACCTACTACGGCGCCAATGCCACCAGCGCCGGCACCGGCCTGACCTCCTGCGCGCCTCCCGGCTTCAACGCGGTCACCGATGCCAACGTCGGCGGCGTTGCCGGGGGCGGCAGCGGGGTGGGTTCGATCCAATGCGGGCATCCCGCCGACAAGCTCGGATGGGTGGCCACCGGTGGGCTCCGCCTCAACCTGCCCGGCGGCAGCTACTTCCAGACGCAGGGCAGCTACACCCAAGGCGCGCTGCGCTACATCGCCCACACCCAGTACCCGCTCGGCAGCGCCGCCCGCTTCGGGGTCGGCAACTCGGTCGGACTGGGCTGGCTCATGGACGGCATCTACGGCAACTCCGGGGAGATCGAGCTCACCCGCGCCTGGGGCGTCTACGCCTCCTGGGAGCAGGTGTGGAACCCGAAGTGGAAGACCTCCATCTACGGCGGCTGGACCTCGGTGAGCTACGACGACAACGCCAAGGCGCTGATCGCCGCCTCCACCTGCGGCAACCAGGCCGGTGCCGGCAACCTCCTTCCCGGTGCCTTCACCACCACCGCGATCGCCAACTTCTCCACCCAGCAGTCGGGCTCGATCACCAACGTGACCAATTGCGATCCCAACTGGCAGCTGGGCTGGATCGGCACCCGCACCCAGTGGAACGTCACCTCCCAGTTCTACATGGGCGTGGACGTCAGGTACTCCAAGATGTACACCGGGTTCAACGGGTTCGGCGTCTTCCGCTCTCCCGGCACCGGCCCGGGCTCGGAGCGGGCCTCCGGCGTCTACGCCATCGAGAACCAGGACAACTGGTCGTTCACCTTCCGCGTGCACCGCGACTTCGTCCTGTAATCGCCTGAAGCAAAACGATCTCAACCTCGAGACCCCCTCGCGGCACACACGCTGCGCGGGGGTTTTTCATTTGACTTGGGGTCGGGATGACTTTTCTACGAATCCTTATCCCGCTCTATCGCCTTGTTTGCATGTCCTTTTCGCAAAACCGGCTCCCACTTTGCTGGACATGCTCTAGCTTTGGCCGGTGCGGGCCGCGCGATCAAGGAAATCTTCCAGACCGGAAATGCAGGCGCGGTCACGATAGACCTCCTGCCTTTTGGCAGCCATCAGAGTCGCGATGTGGCGGCGCCAGTCTTGATCGCGCCCTAGACGAACGGCGATCCTCACATATCCGTCCAGGTTATCGCATACAGTGTCGGTCACTCCCATCATTCGGAGGATGGCGGTGGTATGACAGGAGCGCATGAACGGACCAGGAACGGTGACGGTCGGCAGCGCATGGACCAGGCTCTCCATGGTGGAATTGAACCCCGACCATTGAATGCTGTCGAGAATGATGTGGCACCGGCCAATCGTACCAACGAACTCGCTGGGACTGAGTCGGGGAAGGATGATGCAGTAGTCTTCCCAATCGAGCTCAAACGCTGCAAATGCGGCTTTGAGCCGATCACGGAAAACATCCGTCAGAGGGATGCCGAAAACATTCTGAATAAAGACAAACCGGCAGTCCTCCACCTCTCGCGCAATCCGGGGGAAAACCTGGTCGAACTGAGGGAGGTATTTGAACAGCGACTGTCCACACCAGTACAGGATCGGTCCGGCCGGCAGGTCCAGGTCTGCATTGTCCTGGTCTGCTGCTTCGCCAATCACGGGATGCTCGTAATAAACCGACAGATTGGGCAGCCGCACCAGCTTCTCGGTATAGTGCTCCTGAGCGTTCGGGGGCTCCATCAGGTCGCTGCTGAGATAGAAATCCATACTGGGATAGCCGGTCGTGTCCGGATGTCCCAACGAGAGGCACTGGACCGGTGCAAGTCGCAGTGCAGCAAGCGCAGCGCAGGCAGGATCCATCCCAATCTCCGGGTAGATGAGAACATGCGGCGCGTCGGATGCGAGGATGTTTCGCCACTGATCGATTGAAAACGGCCCTTGGACGAATCGCTCGCAGAGCGAAGCGGCCTCTGCCGTTGCCGAATCGGTTTTCACGCTCGTGTGGTACCCAAACAGGCGAAAGCGGCGCCGATCGAGCTGAGCAAGCCAGCCTTTGGTCGGTATCTTCCAGACCGAGTGCCAGCGAAAAAAGCCGCTCACAAAGCCTACTCGGATGGGCTCCTCGGGTCTTGGTGGAGAAGTGAGGGGAACCGGCGGAAACCGCTCCGCCATGATCTTGCAGACCAACGAGCCATAAAGCCCTGCCAGATCTCGATCGTTCAACCCTTGATAAGCAAGGAAGAACGGATGTCGCACGCCGACACCGGAGGCCCAGGAACGATAGGACTTGCTGGCTGCAATCTCCTCGGCAAGCTGTGCGAGGTGCTCCCTATACGCTTGACGCCGTTCGAGAACTTCGAGCTCGCTCGAGTAGACGATGGGGATTTCCGTGTCGCAGGCGGCAAATCTCGCCTCGGCATATCCGGGTTTCGCCGCCACTGCGTTTTGAAAGCTGTCGATAGCCTCCCGCATGCGATTGAAGCCATCGCGCAATACGATTCCACGGTTGAAATACGCCTCGGCAAAGTTCGGGTTGATCTCGAGAGCCCGGTCATAGCTCGCCAAGGACTCTTCAAAGCGGCCGAGTTCCAGGCAAGCGAAGCCAAGGCTGTTCAATGCGGCCGCAAAATTGGGGTCGATCGCCAGAGCCCGGTCGCAGGCCGCTGCTGCCTCCCGGTAGCGGCCGAGTTGGTTCAGCGCACTGGCAATGTTCGTGAGTGCCTCGACATACTGCGGCCGAAGCAAAAGCGCCTGCCGAAAGCTCGCCAAGGCCTGCTCGTATTGCCTGAGGGCGAAGAGAGCGTTGCCCCGCCACAGCAGGGTCTCCGGGTGATTGGGGCGCAGCTGGAGGGCCCTGTCATAAGCTGCGACCCCTTCAGCGCATTTCTCAATGTCGACCAGAGCATTGGCTTTATTCACCACGGCCTCGACAAAGTCCGGTTTGATGGCGAGCGCCTGGTCAAGACTAGCGAGCGCCTCGCGGTGGCGCTTTAGGGTCCACAGAACGACGCCCTTGGCATTCCAGGCTTCCCAGAAATTCGGTCGCACTGCGATGGCGCGATCATAGCAGTTGAGCACTTCCTCGCTCTGCTCGGTGGCATCGAGGAGCTTGGCCATGTTGTACCAGGCATCTGCCGTGCCGGGATTGGCTGCGGCTGCCCTGCGGAAAAACTCGAGCGCCTGCGTGCGATTTCCGGCATCAACACTGGCGAAACCGAGCATCACAAGGGCCGTATCATGCCGCGGCTCAAGAGCAATGCATTTCTTCAAGCAGAAGATCGCGCGCTCTTTGTTTTTGTTCTCCCAAAATGCGCGTCCAAGATAATAGTAGGTGTCGCCTGAATTGCGGTTCTGCTTTACGGCCTTGGAAAGGAGGCTTTCGGCTTCCGGAAAACTTCCCTGCTGGAGCCTCACGATTCCTAAGAGGCGCAACGCGTGGAAGTCCTGCGGCGTGCTCTGCAGAACTGTTTGATAGTGATGTGCCGCGGCCTGGAGATGGCCGTCTTGGTGATAGGCCATTCCTTGTCGAAGAAGCTCAGTATTGCCTGGCCGAGCTGGACGCATTAAGCCGTTGCTACGCTGAAACCCTGGCTTCAACAGATGGACGCACCGTCAACTTGCTTTTGACAAATCGATCGGATTTTCAGAGATTTAGATGCGAAGCCCCCAGGAATGCAGCCGGGATTCCCCATCAGGATCGCGGCGGAAAGATGGCTCGACTGTCTCGTGATTTTGCCCACCTCTAAGCGGCCGCCCGCGCATCGCAGGCTTGAACGAAGTCCGCAATGCGTCGGATCGTTTCCCGCTCGACCAGAAGCGGTGCGTGGCCCTGGTCTGGCACCTCGAGAACTTCAAGCTCTGATCGCCGCTCCCGCATCGCCGCCACGGTCGCGGTCGACAAGACGTCCGAGTTGCTTCCGCGGATGATCATCGTGGGAAGCCCCGCGAGCGAATCGAATTCCTTCCACAGCGGGGGAGGCGGCTGCTCGACATCCACTTGCGCGAGGATGGTCGCGAGCTGCGGGTCATAGTCGGGGACGATTCGCTCTCCCGCCTGCTTGAAGGTCCGATGCGCAAACGCCAGCCAGTCGCCATCTGCCAATTTGGGGAACTGGTTCCCGAACAATAGCGCCAGATTTTCCGCGGCGGCTGCGAAGCTCGGCGGCTGTGGCAGCTTGCCGACGTAACTCTTGATCCGCGCAAGCCCTGTCGGCTCTATCACCGGACCGATATCGTTAAGCACACACCCGGCGATCGCCGTGGGGCGAGTCGGGCCCAGCAACATTGTCAGAATGCCACCGCGCGAAGTGCCGACGAATACTGCCTCGCCAATACCCGTGGCGGTCAAGACCGCCAGGAGATCGCCGAGTTCCATTGCCAGAGTGTAATTTGCCGGGTTGCTGTCATAGTCCGATTTCCCGCGCCCGCGCGAATCGAGCGCGAGCACGCGACGGCCGGCTTGACCGTTCGTGGCGAGCGCCTGCGCAAGCGCCTCGAAATCGGCAGTCGTTCGGGCGAGCCCGGGCAGGCAGACCACCGGAAGCGCAGCGGATGTGCGTGGACCCCATTCGCGCACGTGCAATCGCAGTCCATCCTGGGCCGCCACGAAATAGTCTCTCGGGGAATAGGTATTCATAAGCTGCATAGGGCTTGAGCAGGAACCTCAGAGCGATTCAAGTCTTAACCCATGCGGATCGGGATCCTGACGACGCAGCTTGCTCCGAAGAGTGGCCGGGCTTGGGCCCGCGGGCGGCCTCCGGAAAGGGTCGGCCGCTCGAAAGACGCATACACTACCTCACATCGATGGAGACCCCTATTAAGATCACCACAAGCTTGCTTGCCGGCGCTGCGCTGCTTGTCGGCATCGCCGTCGCCACGGCCCAATCCCTGCCCACAAATCCGCCAACACCCCAGGAGGGTGGGGCAAGTCCGCCGAGCACATCGGGTTCCGGCGGGTCTGGCGCGGGGGGCGGCGGGCGCTGAGGGACGACGCCACTCAGTCCAACGGGCGGAGGGCGCGTGTGCGCCCTCGTTTTTTGTGTCGACCTTTGGGATTGATTGCCAAGGTCTTTCTCTGCTTAATCCGGCGGAGCTTTCGTACAGGCGATTCATGCGTTGGCCTACGGCCGTTGCCAAGCGACAGATGCGAATGAAGGGCGAGGCATGCCTCGCCGCTAGGACACAAGCGAAAAGGGAATCCAGGCCAGTATGGACCAGGTCACCGTAGCGACGAGCACAGATAAGTCTCGCGCCGTCAGCCGGCTGCGGGATTTCATTGCGAGCTCGATTGATTCGGCGCGCAGAGTCGAGCAGCCGTTCTACCATCTTCAGCTCGATCGGGTATTTCCCGAGGACGTCTATGCGAGCATGCTAGCTGCCATGCCCGTCGCCGCGGATTATCGCCCATTGCGCGGGCGGAATCAGTGCAACGTGCTTCCCGACGGCACGCCGACGCGCGTCAAGATCGACCTCTTTCCCGAATACATTCGCCATTTGCCGCCGGACAAACGCACGATCTGGGACGTGGTCGGGCGCGCATTGTGCTCGCAGCTGGTGAAGGACGCATTCGTGCGCCAGCTCGCCCCTGCGCTGGCGCGCCGCTTCGGGCCGGACTTCGCGAAGGTCGGCATGTATCCCATTCCGATCCTGACGCGCGACATTCCAGGCTACCTGATAACCCCTCACACCGACACCCGCTGGAAAGGGATCACGGTGCAGCTTTTTCTGCCACGTGACGCTTCAACCACGCACATCGGCACGATATTCCACGAAAAGCTTCCCGACGGCAGCCTGCCCAAGCGCACCCAGATGAAGTTCGCGCCCAACACCGGATATGCGTTTGCAGTCGGGGAAGATACCTGGCACTCCGCTGATCCGGTCGGCCCCGAGGTGACCACGCGCGACAGTATCCTGCATACCTATTTCGTGGATGCGGGACTGCTGCGCTTCTTGCGCAACCGCGGCAAGCGGGTCGGCAATTTCGTGCGCAACGAGTTCCGGAACTACGGCAATTCCTGAAGGCATTGATCTCTAACGCACCTTCGTAGGGGCGACGCATGCGTCGCCACTACGAGGCGCAGGTGGAATGCGGCGTCAGCGGGCGAGGCAATGGCTCACCTCGACGGGGGTGACCCGTCAGTTGCTCGTGCCCCCGCGATGCAGATCGGCCTCGATCAACAGCTTCGACCCCCCGCCGAAGCGCACGCGGTAAACCTGCAAGTTCTCCATCACCCGCTGAACGTAGTTGCGCGTTTCGGAGAATGGAATGCGCTCGACCCAATCAATGGGATCTACCTTGGGGTCCCGAGGATCCCCATGCTTGGCGATCCACTCCTTCACGCGTCCGCGCCCCGCGTTATAGCCGACGAAGGTGAGGATGTAGGATCCGCGATAATCCTGGATGAGTTCACCCAGCTCGGCGGCGCCCAGCTGCACGTTGTAGGTCTGATCGCTCAGCAGCCGCTTTTCGTCATAGGATGCGTGATACTTGCCAGCGACATAGCGCGCTGCGGCGGGCGTGACCTGCATCAGACCCATAGCGCGAGCGCTCGAAACGGTCTTCGGATTGAACGTGCTCTCCTGGCGGGCGATCGCGTAAACGACAGCCGGTTCTACAGTGGGGCCGATCGGGCGGTACTCGGGAATACCGACCACCGGAAAGGCATAATGCTCGAGCGGCAGGCCGTGGCCGAGCGCAGCCTTGCCGAGAAGCGCCATGGACCGCGCATCCGTGTGCCGGGCGGCCGCCTCGGCGAGAGCCGCCAAGCCCGGAACGTCACTTGAACGCTCGCCCAGGTCGGCCAGCGCTCCGGCCACCAAGTCCAATTCGTCAACGGCATAAAGCAGCTCGATCGCGCGTTCGACTTCGGGGGAGGCATGTCCATCGCGCGGCTCCGGCGCAGGACGCAAGCTGATCTCCTTGTATCCGAGTTTTGCGCGCGCGATCTGCCCGTAGTAGGCCGTGGAATAGCGCGCGGCCGCCTCGTAGTGGGCGTGCGCCTCGTCCTTTCGACCCATCGCTTCCGCCGCGCGCCCCTGCCAATACCCGGCGCGCGCCAGCGCAATTGGGTTGTTGATCCGCTGGGCGATCTTGGCGAAATGCGCCAACGCGCCGGCAGGCTCGTGGAGGAAGCGCAGTGCGATCCATCCAGCGGTGAATTGCTGCTCGACGCGGTAATTGTCCTTGCTCGGCACCGCGGCATCGCGCACGACCCGATAGGCGGTCTTGGCATCGCCGAGATCCAGAAGCTTGCGCGCGACCAGGCGGCGTTCCAGCCACCACTGATCGGCGTCCATCGCCTGGCCGTGATCCTGCGGGATCGACAAAATCAGCTGAGCAGCCTCGGCCGCCTGCTCCCCGCGGCGCAGAAGCTGCACGCGGCTAAAGATGTAACCGATGTCGCGTTGGCCATCCGCGGGCACCGCATCGAGCAGCGCCTTAGCATTCCCCGCTTTCCTGATGACCGCGATCCGCGCTCGGGCGATAAGCGGTGCGTTGCCGCCGGCGCGATTGGCAGAGCGCAAGCCTCCCTCCACATCCTCGGCGTAGAGTCGCATGTCCATGCGGGCCTTGTGATCCGCCGTAGTGATCAACTCGCTGAAAACGTCGAGCGCGGGAGTTTCAAGATCATTGGAGAAAGCGTCGTTGCGCCAGGCGTCACGCACGAGCGATTGCGCTGCGCTCCTCTCACCTTGCAGCAACAGGGCGCGGGCCAGCGCGAACTTTCCTTTCGCGCTGGTAGGTTGCTGTTTCCCGAAGAAGGAACGCACCACTGCTGGGTCCGGCCGATCCGACCACAGTGTTGCCTCCGCGCGCCTGCGCAAGAGGCCGATGGCAGGCCAGCTCGGGTTTTCAGAAATGAAAGCGGTGTAACGCGCAAGCTCGATTGTCTCGCTCTCATCGTTGCGCAGAATGGACCACTGCACGAGCTTGCGCGCGAGCGGGTCGCTGATTGTGCTCTGCAGCTCGGACGCGTGTGGGATGTTGCTTCTGCGCGCTGCCGTGATCGCCTCCTTGAGGGCGGAGAGATCGGCGGGGGAGATGGAGAGCGTCTGCGCGGCGGCAATCCGGGGAGCCTGGCTGCTCGCTCGTGATGCGGGAGTTACCGAGTTGCTCCCGATGGTATTGGAGGCCCCCTCTGCGGGCCGGGGCTTGGGAAGAGGTACGGATTCCGCTGAGGCCGCCGCTATGCTCGCCATGAGCATGCTGGCAGTCACAAGGCTGGTTAAATTTTGCAGGGATACATGACCCATTGGTACAACCGTTGCGGCGCTCGTATCGCGTTCCGGCAATGCTTATTCAATTGATTCAATTGATGAACAGCTAATTCCCGCGAAACGGACCATCAACCCCGACCACGGCAAAAAGGGGGCAATCCGACACGCACGGGGACTTTCAACTGAACTGCGTTCCCGGTAACAATGCAACAGGGGCCTCCGGCGCGGGGCAGCGTCGAGCCCGTCAGAGGACATGGTATCATGACAGTCAAGACGAGCTTCCGAGGCTCGTTCACCGCGCTCGTCACCCCTTTCAGCAATGGTTCGGTGGATGAGCAGGCTTTCCGGGGCATGATCGATTGGCAGATCGCGGAAGGCACCGACGGTCTCGTACCCGCTGGCACGACCGGCGAGAGTCCCACGCTCTCCCATGACGAGCACCGCCAGGTGGTGGAGTGGTGCGTTGAGCAGGCCAGGGGGCGCGTGCCGGTGATCGCAGGCGCCGGTTCGAACAGCACCGGCGAGGCTGTCGAGCTTGCGCAACATGCCCAAGCCTGCGGCGCGGCTGCGGTGCTGGTTGTAACGCCGTACTACAACAAGCCGACTCAGGAAGGCTTATACCAGCACTTCAAAGCAATAAATGACGCTATCGGCATTCCGATCATCATTTACAACATCCCGGCACGCTCCGTGATCGACATGTCGGTCGACACCATGAAGCGATTGTTCGAGCTTGAAAATATCGCGGGCGTCAAGGACGCAACTGCCAACGTGGTTCGGGTCTCCCAGCAGCGCGCAGCCATGGGGACCGGTTTCAACCAGCTGTCCGGCGAGGATGCGACCGCGCTCGGCTTCATGGCGCACGGCGGCCACGGCTGTATTTCGGTGACCTCGAACGTGGCGCCGCGGCTATGCGCGGAATTCCAGCGCGCCTGCCTCAACGGCGATTACGCGACCGCTCTTGGTCTGCAGGATAAGTTGATGCCGCTGCACAGCGCCTTGTTCATCGAGACCAATCCCGCGCCCGCCAAGTATGCGCTCTCCGTGCTCGGCAAGTGCGCCGAAACAGTTCGGTTGCCGATGGTGCCGGTCGCCGAGAAAACCAAATCGGCGGTCCGCGAGGCGATGATTCACGCCGGCCTGATCAATTAAGGCGACGTTGCGTCGCGCTGCCCCGCATCCGGGATACGCTCCGGCGGAAGGCACGATGCTCGAGGAATTCAAGAAGTTCGCATTGCGCGGCAATGTCGTCGATCTCGCCATTGGGGTGATGATCGGTGCGGCGTTCGGCGCGATTGTCAATTCGTTGGTCGGGGACATTATCACGCCCCTGATCGGAGCCGTTACAGGAGGGCTTGATTTCTCCAACTATTTCATTCCGCTGTCGTCGAAAGTGACGGCGACCTCACTGGCCGAGGCCAAGAAGCAGGGAGCCGTTCTTGCCTGGGGGGGCTTCCTCACGATTCTGATCAACTTCATCATCATCGCCTGGATCTTGTTCCTTATCGTCAAGCTGATGAATCGGCTGCTGCACTCCGAAGCTGCGAAGGTGGCGCCACTGACCAAACAGGAGCAGTTGCTCGCCGAGATTCGCGACCTTTTGAAATCGGAACGGAGATGATTCCGTCGAGCGCCTTGCTTCGCAGGGAATGCAGGGGAGCGCGATGAAGGAGAAACCCGAAGGCAATGCCCGCGTCGTCGCGCACAATCGCAAGGCACGGTTCAACTACGAGATCGGTGAGACGCTCGAGGCCGGCATTGCGCTGACCGGAACGGAAGTAAAATCCCTGCGCCAGGGGAAGGCGACGATTGCAGAATCCTATGCCGATTCGCGTGGGGGGGAAATCTGGCTCGTCAATGCCAATATCCCCGAATACCTCCAAGGTGGCCGTTTCAATCATGCCCCCAAGCGCCTGCGCAAGCTGCTCCTGCACCGGCGGCAGATCAGCAAGCTCATCGGAGCGGTTGAGCGCGAGGGAATGACTCTCGTCCCGCTCAAGCTCTATTTTAACGACAAAGGTCGCGCCAAAGTCGAGCTTGCGCTGGCGCGCGGCAAGAAATTGCACGACAAGCGCGAGACGGAAAAGAAACGCAGCTGGGAGCGCGAGCGCGGCCGGCTGCTGCGTGCAAAGGGCTGAACCTGTGGCGCTGCCCATCGCCTTCGATCATTGCGTGGTGCACGTCTCCAACTGGGAGCGCTCCAATGCTTTCTATCGCGATGTGCTTGGCGCCGAGCTGATTGCGCGCGGCCAGGGCTGGGCCTATCGTTTCGGCGCGGTCCAGCTCAATCTGCATGGGCCAGGAGTGCGGCCGGCCGAGGTCGCCCGCCTGCCGGTCCAGCCGGGGAACAGTGACCTTTGCTTTGAATGGTCGGGACCGATCAGCGAGGCCGTGGCGCATCTTGATCGCTGCGGCGTCGCCATTGAAGGCGGGCCAATGGAGCGTTTCGGAGCAAAAGGCGCCGGCACCAGCATCTACTTCCGGGATCCCGACGGGTCGCTCATGGAATTCATCTCCTACAAGCCACGCGCCTGAGTTCCCAGCGGGGAGACGCAATATGAGGATATCGCACGATCCCAACGTGCTGCCCGGCGGGCTACCGGTTCCCCGGGACGATGGTGCGGCCCGCCATCTCGCCGGGCTCAAGCTTCCATCCGTGCCGCTCCCCGCGACGGATGGCAGTATCGTGGATCTATCAGGACTCTCCGGCCGCACTGTCGTCTACATCTATCCGCGCACCGGGGTGCCGGGACAGGAACCGCTGGACGGATGGGACGCCATCCCCGGGGCGCGCGGGTGCACGCCGCAGTCATGTTCGTTTCGCGATCATTTCGCCGAGCTCAAGCAGCTAGGTGTAACGCATGTGTTCGGGCTCTCGACCCAGGACAGCGCCTATCAGTGCGAGGCGGTCGAACGTCTCAAGCTGCCGTTTCCGATCCTTTCAGACCGCTACCTTTCGCTCGCCCGCGCGGTCAAGCTTCCCACCTTCACGATTGCGAGCATGGTACTACTCAAGCGCATGGTGCTGGTGATCGATGCCGGCGTCATTGCCAAGGTCTTCTATCCGGTATTCCCTCCGGACAAGAGCGCCGAGGAGGTGATTGCCTGGCTGCACGTGTCGAGATAGGCGCGAACCTGCGCGAAGACGGCACGGAACATCGCTGTGGTAAGCACGCCCGTATTCGTGTTGTAACGCGAGCAATGATAGCTCGCGAACACGCGTAACCCTGCCAGGTCCTGCCGTGCGCCATGGCCGAACGGCGCCGCTGATCGGCGCTGATCGAGCGCCGCGACCGTGCTCTCGTGCGAGATCCGGCCAAGGGTGACGATGGCGCGCAGACCAGGCATCTCGGCAATGGTAGCAGCGAGAAACCTGCGACACGTCCTGATCTCCGCCGGCAACGGCTTGTTCACCGGCGGGACGCAGCGCACGGCATTGGTGATCCGGGCATCGATCAGCGTCAGCCCGTCATCCGGCCGAGCGGCGTAGGTTCCGCTCGCAAAGCCGAACCTCTTCAAGGTCTCGTAAAGCAGATCGCCGGCATAGTCGCCCGTGAATGGCCGTCCTGTCCGATTGGCTCCCTTGAGCCCCGGCGCCAGTCCCACGATCAAAAGCCGCGCAGCGAGAGAACCGAAGGAAGGGACCGGCGCGTTGAACCACTGCGGTTCCCGGCTTCGCCACTCGTCCCGAAACGCGTGCAGCCGCGGGCAAAGCGGGCAGTCGCGACCCGGTTTGCCGGACGCGCCGGCCATCACGGCCTCAATCCTCGAAGTCGTCCTCGTCGTCTAGGGGAGCGCCTGCTCCCGCGCGTTGCGGCGCCGCCGGCCGGTGGAGGAACTGGGGTGTATGCCGCTCGCGCGATTCCCGAGGTTCCCTGGTGGGCCGTTCTGATGGATCACGGCCGATTTTCGACTGTAGTTCAGTGATATCCAGGAACACGTCGGCTTGCCGGCGCAATTCGTCGGCAACCATGGGCGGTTGGGTGGAAACGGTTGACACCACCGTCACCCGCACTCCGCGCCGCTGCACTGCCTCGACGAGGCAGCGGAAGTCTCCGTCTCCCGAGAACAAGACCATGTGATCGATGGAACCGGCGATCTCCATGGCATCTACCGCAAGCTCGATGTCCATGTTGCCCTTGACCTTACGGCGTCCGGTCTGATCGACGAATTCCTTGGTGGCCTTGGTGACTACCGCGTAGCCGTTGTAATCGAGCCAATCGATCAAAGGCCGGATCGAGGAATATTCCTGGTCCTCAATGACGGCAGTGTAATAGAAGGCGCGAAGAAGATAGCCGCGCGTATGGAACTCGCGTAGGAGCCGCTTGTAATCGATGTCGAAGCCGAGCGCCTTTGCCGTGGCATAGAGGTTGGCACCATCAATAAACAATGCGATTTTCTCGGTTCTCGATTCCATAGTCGTCTCAATTCTGCAAAGGCATGAACATTCACAGCGCATCCATGACGGAACTTGTCCGCCTCAGAAGAAGGAACATCCTGTTATGGGATCAGTGAGCGTGAGCCGCTAAAGATGCTGTGCGGGCTCGCGTCACTGCCAATCCAATAGTCAAAAACGATGAGCGTAGCCTATTCCCGTAACTTGCCTAACAGACTGATGCCGGAACGCCAAGCAGAATCTAACCGATGCTGATGCATCTTGCAATTGGAGCTTACCAACGCTAGGTAGCGCCTGCTTTCATGATCTCCATTAGGGAGCAATCGCAATGGCTCGGGTTACGGTTGAGGACTGCATCGACAAGGTCGAGAACCGCTTCGATCTCGTGCTGCTGGCCAGCCATCGTGCGCGCATGGTTTCATCGGGGGCTCAGATCACGGTTGATCGCGACAACGACAAAAATCCGGTCGTGGCGTTGCGTGAGATAGCCGAGGCTACCATCTCGGCCGACGATCTCAAGGAAGAGCTCGTTCATTCGCTGCAAAAATACGTGGAGGTCGACGAGCCCGAACCGGAAGGGCCGCCGCTCATCAGCTCGGTCGCGGGCAGCATCGAGGCCGACGACACGGAGGTCACCGGCGAGCGTATGACGGAGGAAGAGCTGCTCAAGGGCCTCGAAGGGCTTACCCCGCCGGAGGAGCAACCGGAAGAGGAAGAATAGGCATGCGTTCGGTCGCCGCCGCCCCCTGTTCTTGAGGACGGCCTCGGTCTAGACGAGAATAGCAGCCAAGGGCGTGCCGCAGCCCAAGCGGCCCTGTGCCGGGCATTTTTCTGTCAGGGCAAAGCCGCTCATAGAGCACGTGCGGGACCACCGCGCCGCTATCCGTCTTCTTCCGCCCATGCCGGTTCGGAAGGCGAAGGCCGGCGGTTGCTCTTGTAGGCATTAACCAGTGCCATGATATCCTTGTACAAAGGGCTCCGCTCATGTCTGCGCGGGGCGCAGGACTTTCGAAGTGGCGCGTTCTTCGACCGACCTTCCACGCATGCAAAACCAAGCGCTGGATCGTGCCCCGTTCGGGCGCAACCTGAGCATCGTATCCGAAGTATTTGATTCGCCAGTAAAATTAAACCGGCAGCAAGCCAAACCGCAGATGATGCGGCAGTACGATCTGATCGAGCGCGTGAAGCGGTACAATCCTAACGCGAGTGAGCCGCTTCTCAACCGGGCGTATGTCTACGCGATGCGGGCGCATGGGGAGCAGAAGCGGGCGTCCGGCGACCCCTATTTCTCCCATCCGCTCGAGGTGGCCGCGATCCTCACCGACCTCAAGCTCGATGATGCAACCATAGCGGCCGCCCTCTTGCATGACACCATAGAGGATACCGCAGCCACCCGGGTCGAAATCGACCAGATGTTCGGTCGAGACATCGGCGCACTGGTCGAGGGGCTCACAAAGCTCAAAAAGCTCGATCTCGTCACAAAGGAAGCAAAGCAGGCCGAGAACCTCCGTAAACTGCTCTTGGCCATTGCCGACGACGTAAGAGTGCTGTTGATCAAGCTCGCGGATCGGTTGCACAACATGCGCACCCTCTCCCACATGCCTCCGGAGGCGCGGCGGCGCAGCGCGCAGGAAACGCTCGACATCTACGCCCCCCTCGCCGGCCGCATGGGCATGCACGAGATGCGCGAGGAACTGGAAGACTTGGCGTTTCGCGAGCTCAATCCGCAGGCGTATGCCGTCGTCAGCGGGCGGCTTGATGAGCTTGAGAGCAAGAGCACCGGCTTGGTGACCGAGATCGCGCAGCAGCTCGCCAAGAAGCTCTCGGATCGCGGCATTGACGCCGAAGTCGCCGGTCGGCGCAAACGAGCCTACTCGATCTGGTGCAAGATGGAGCGCAAGTCGATCGGGTTCGAGCAACTCTCGGATGTTTTCGGTTTTCGCGTCATCGTGGACTCGCTCCCACAATGCTATGAGGCGGTCGGCATCGTGCATACGAGTTGGCCCGTGGTACCGGGTCGCTTCAAGGATTACATCTCCACTCCAAAGCAGAACGACTACCGTTCGATCCATACGACGGTCATTGGCCCAAGCCGGCAGCGGGTCGAGTTGCAGATCCGCACGCGCGACATGCATCAGATCGCCGAGTACGGGATCGCCGCGCATGCGCTCTACAAGGACGGCGTGGGCTCTCCGACCGAGATGCTCTCTCGCGAATCCAGTGCCTATGCATGGCTGCGTCGTACAATCGAGCTGTTGGTGGAGGGCTCGAACCCGGAAGAGTTTCTCGAGCATACCAAGCTCGAGCTGTTTCACGACCAGGTGTTCTGCTTCACGCCGAAGGGCAAGCTGATAGCCTTGCCGCGACGTGCCAACGCCATCGACTTTGCCTACGCGGTACACACCGGAGTGGGCAACATGGCGGTTGGCTGCAAGATCAACGGAAAGATTGCGCCACTCGCATCGGAGCTCGTGAATGGCGATGAGGTCGAGATCATTACATCGAAGGCACAAAGCGCGCCGCCGGCCGCGTGGGAGTCGCTTGTGATCACCGGCAAGGCACGCGCCGCTATCCGGCGGGCGACGCGAGCCGCTGTGCGCAATCAATATGCCGGGCTCGGCCGACGCATCGTTGAGCGGCTGTGCCAGCGAGCCAAGATCTTCTATTCGGATGAACAGCTTCAGGTCGCGCTGCCGCGCCTAGCGCGCGCTTCGGTCGAAGAGGTCATGTCGGCGGTAGGTCGCGGCGAAATGCGCGCGGCCGACGTGGTGCGCGCGATGCATCCGGATTACAAGGAGGAGCGCGCGGCCGGTACCATCCAGCAGCCGAAGCCGGAAGGTGGCTGGTTCAGGTTGAAGAAGGCCAAATCAGTAGCAGTCAAAGGTGCGGGAGAGGCCGGCACTGCAATTCCGATTCGTGGCATGAATACGGATTTACCCGTGCGGTTTGCTCCCAACTGCGGCGCCGTTCCCGGCGACAGGATCGTGGGAATCCTCACCCCCGGCGAAGGCGTTACGATCTATCCAATCCAGTCCCCGGCGCTGAAAGACTTCGAGGATGCGCCGGAGCGCTGGCTTGATCTGCGCTGGGACGTCGATGAGCGCACGCCTCAGCGCTTCCCTGCCCGCATTGTGTTGCAGACGGTGAACGAGCCCGGATCGCTTGCACAGGTCGCCCAGATCATTGCCGAGCATGACGGCAACATCGACAACATCCGCATGGAGCGATCGGCTCCTGATTTCACGGCGGTGATGATCGACCTCGAAGTATTCGACATCAAACATCTCAATGCGATTCTTGCGCAGCTTCGTGCGAAAGACGTTGTGGCCAACGCCGAGCGGGTAAACGCATGAATGCTTAGGCTCGGCGTGAATGTCGATCATGTCGCGACGGTGCGGAACGCGCGCGGGGGCGTGCATCCGGATCCCGTGCATGCGGCGATGCTTGCGATCAGGGCGGGTGCCGACGGTATTACCGCCCACTTGCGCGAGGACCGCCGGCACATTCGCGACCAAGATATTGCCCGGCTGAAGGCGGAGATCACGAAGCCGCTCAATTTGGAGATGGCGGCAACTCCCGAGATGCTCCGCGTTGCAGTCGCGACCCGACCGCACGCCGCCTGCCTCGTGCCGGAACGGCGCGAGGAGCGCACGACCGAAGGCGGCCTCGATGCTGCCGGACAGCGGGCG
>Ga0070712_100000263_pt1 | contig 29393 bp, 35 predicted proteins | sample LARL81metaG_FD_71396 | JGI IMG/M metagenome (GOLD analysis project Ga0070712, IMG submission 71396) | Corn, switchgrass and miscanthus rhizosphere microbial communities from Kellogg Biological Station, Michigan, USA - LAR L8-1 metaG | ecosystem: Host-associated > Plants > Roots > Rhizosphere ...
TCATCCCCTACGACTTCGCACCCGGGCTGTGGATGAACCACTGGCGTAACCGCAAGGTGGGCTGGGGCGTCTCTCAAACCAAGCTGTGGCTGGTCCAGTACCGCCAGTACCTGCGCGCTATGCACGCGCAATACGTGGCCAGGGACCTCCTCTCCCCCCTGGTCACGTATGGCGACACGCCGGCCACCGCGATCATCGGCGACAACGGCTTGCCCAAGGAACCGCAGACCGCCGTCCATCCGGGGGAGATCCTGAACCTGCCGCCGGGCCGGCAACTCATGCGTATCCAGTACCCCGACGCTGCGACGCTCGAAAAGCACATGTCGCTCATCGACGGCGCCATCCGAGACCTGGAGTCGCCACGCGTCACCACGCTCTCGGGCATGGAGGGAGCCGGCTTCGCAATCTCCCAGGTGCTGTCGTACTCCCGCACGCGCGTCGGTCCTATCCGGCATGGCATCGAGAGTCTGCTCAAGGGGCAGACCGAGAAAATGTGGGACCTGATCCGCAGTCGCGCCAAAGAGAAGGTCTGGGTGTTCTCAGGGGGCGTCGACGTCGGCAGTGGCACGGCCGTGGCGGAGTTCATCGGCTTCGGGCCATCGGACCTCGAGCGTCCGATGCGGCTCAAGTGGGAAGTGCAGAGCCAGCTCCCGACCGACGAGATGATCCAGGCTCGGTACGCGCACGAGCGGCTCGCCGCGGGCACCTACGGCAAGGACGAAGCGGTCACATTCCTGGGCGACAACCCCGACGAGATTCGACGCAGCATCGCCAGGGACCGCATCCGCGCCTCACCCGAGTACGAGAAATGGCTGGACGCGGAAGTGTTCATGGAAGCCGGCCGCGGCGACATGCTGCAAAAAGCGCAGGATATGGAACAGCGAGCGCTCGCTGGCAACCTGCCTGCGAACAATCCAGCGTTGCCGTCGGGCACGCCCCAACCTGGCGTGTTCGAGGGTGGCGGACCCGGTGCGGGCGGCGTCCCCGATCTCGGCAGTCTTGCGGCATCCCCTAATGGGACTGGCGTCGGCCCGCCCGGCTATCCGCAGGTGGTCGGTGGAGCACAACAGCCAGGCGGGACTATGCCGCCGGGCGGGGTCGCATACGGTCCGCAAGGACCAGCAGCACCAGGAGGTCAGTAGATGGCGAAGGTAACCAAGACCGTCAAGGTGAGTCCGTCGCGCGACGCGAGCATGGACAAGAAGGCCGGTATCAAGCCAGGGTCGAAACGGGATGCGGCACTGGACAAGAAGCGCGGCGTCCCACCGAAATACTGATGGCACAGAAGAACTGGATTTCGGGCGCCATATCCAAGCCTGGAGCACTTCGCAAGACGCTGGGGGCTAAACCTGGCAAGCCGATCCCCGCTGCCAAGCTTGCCGCGGCAGCCAAGGGCAACGGTGTCACCGCGAAGCGAGCTCGCCTGGCGCAGACGCTGAAAGGGCTCAACAGGTAGCCGTGGCCACGTCTCCGAAGCAGAACGAGGTCCTGCAGCTCAAAAACGACATCGCCTCGGAGATCAGTCGCGACGCCCCCAACATCGCGCAGGGCGTGTTCGGCGATAACGCCAACCACCCGGACATGTCGCAGGTGTCCAACCAGCAGCTCGACGACCTGTACCGTCAGAAGTTCGAGGCCAACGATCGGACCTGGCTGCAGGCCGAGGCGCGACGCGACCCGGTTCAGTTCGAGAAGGTGACCGATCGGCTCGGCGTCACGACGCCGCCACCCGGCTCTCCTGCGCCACCCGACCCGAACGCATTCGCGAACGCGGCTATGGCGAGCGCGTCAGCAGGACCACCACCAGGATTAGCAGCGGCGCCCCCACCACCAGTAGCAGCAATGCCCACTCCGCCGGCGTTATCCGCGGCGCCCGCTCCGGTTCTCGCTCCTCCACCTGTACCAGCGCCGGCTCCGCCCGTCATTCTGGGGCCTAACGGTCAGCCCCTGCCGCCGAGTGGTGGTCTCTAATGTCCCGCACAGGTATCGCGTACGTCGTAGCACCCCTGTTGCTGGTCCTGGATCAAGTGGCCGCTGGTCGGAGCGAATCCAACGAACGGATCACTCGCCGGTGCTGACTGGACATAGACCACTTTGGTGGTCGCTGCGGGAGCCGCGTCATGAGGGCTGAGCCAATCGTGCGCGTTCCAGCTCAGCATGACTACCGCGGCCATGACGATGATGTAGCCGATAAACTTTGTGAGCATCTCGATCCTCCAACGATCGGGGTGATGGCGCTCCAGGCATCACATCACCTGGAGCGTCTTTGTTATAGACGCCGTCGGTTGAGGTCTGGTTGATGCCGGGCGTCATCCCGCTCGAGGACGCGCAGCAACTGGTCACCGACCGTCTGAAGCAGCACGCGCAGGACGCGCTGCAGTCGATTCAGGACGCCAATCAGCCGCCGCTGCAGAACACGCAGTTACCGGTAGAACTGCCGAGTCCACAGATCGATCCGAACGAAATCATTCAGCGTCTGCAGCAGCACGCGCAGAGCGCTCTGGATGCCGTGCAGCAGGCCAATCAGCCACCGCTGCAGAACGTCCAGCTCGATCCGAACGAAATCATTCAGCGACTGCAGCAGCACGCGCAGGAGACGCTCGCGAGCGTCGGCCAGACCCTCGCGCCGGAGCCGTCGCCCGCGGAGACCGCACCGGCCGCGCCATCGCTCACGACGACGTCGCCTTCACCCTCGGGGACCGTCAGTCCTCCTACAACCGGGGGTGGGGGCGGCGACCTCCGCGACTATGCGCGCCAGGCCGCGCGCAAGGCTGGCATCGACCCGGAGATCTTTCTCAAGCAGATCGACCAGGAGTCGGGATTCAATCCGGTCGCGAAGTCCGGAGCCGGCGCTATCGGGATCGCGCAGTTCATGCCCGAGACGGCGGCGGGCATGCATATCGACCCGACCGACCCGTACGCCGCGCTGGACGCCGCGGCGCAACTCGACGCGCAGAACCTGAAGAAGTACGGCGGCGACTACGCAAAAGCGTTGGCGGCCTACAACGCGGGCCCCGGCAATGTCGACCAGTACGGTGGCGTGCCGCCGTTCGAGGAGACGCAGCGCTACGTTCGGAACATCCTGGGCGGTGCGGCGAGCACGGTAGGCAACGCGGCCAGTGCAGTCGGGACGGCGGCCGATACTGCTCGCGGCACCGTCGCCAACGCGGTGCTGCCAACGCTGAGCCAGTTCGGCGATCGCGAGCTCAACAGCGCGGAAGCATACGCCGCGTGCGGTCCTGCCGCCGCAGTGCGGTTCGCGCAGATGTTCGGACGGAACCCGACCCTGCGAGAAGCGGTCGACCTGGCGAAGAACGTCGGCTGGACCGCGGACACGGGGATGGCCGGCTTGCAGTCCGAGAGCAAGCTGTTCGACGAGATGAACATCCCGCACCGCGTCATCGGCGCGGACTGGCAGGCGTTCGCCAAGGAAGCGCAGAGTGGGAACCCGGTCACGCTCAGCACGCCCGGTCACTACTTCACGGCGGACGCGTACGACCCATCGTCTGGTGCGTTCCACGTCGGCTCGAGCGGGACCGACTTGCGTGGTGGCAAAGAATGGATGACCCCAGCGGAGATGGAGCAGCGGATGGGACCGCTGCAGGGCGGTCTCGCGGCAGACAACCCCAACATTCCAGGCACCTCGCCGCTGTCTCAGGGGACGCGGCCGGCACCGGCTCCTGCCAACATCGTCGAGCAAGGTGCGAGCGTGCTCGCGGGCGGTCTCCAGCAAGTCGACAGCGCGGTCAAGAACGCCGCTCAGAATGTCGGCAGCGCGATCTCGTCCGCGGTGGCCGACCCGAACGCGACGATCGTGCAGCCTGTCGTGCGCGGAGCACAGGCCGCGGCGGACCAGATCGAGCAGCAGCGGCAGCAGTTCAACCAGACCACAAACCTTGACCCGGTGGAGACAGCGCGGCAGAACGCTCGTGCATTCCAGAATGGAGATTGGACCGCACTCGCCGAGGGAACCATGAATGCACTCCCGGCCATCTCTCGAGTCGGGATGACCGCGGACCTCTCGCAATCGGTGTCTGCTGGACTGACGGCAGCGGGTGTCGATCCGAACGCCGCGCGCGTGCTGGGCCAGGTCGCTAACGTCGCCGGTCAGGCCGGGCTCGAGCGCGCACTGCCTGAGGTGCTGAGTATGGTTGAGCGCGGTGGCCCGGCAGCGTTGCGCGCGCTCGAGCAGCGAGGGACCCCAGCACTGATGCAGTTTGCTCGTGATGAGTCGGGTGCGTTGCGGTTGCCTGGCGCGATCGGGCGCGAGCCGCTGCCGGCTGAGCTTGGTGCAGTCACTCCACCGGCTGCTGCTCCAGCGGCAACTGGCGAAACTTTCTATCACGGCACGGCTACGGACTATCCGCAGGTACAGGCCGGTCAGCATGCCCTGGAAGGTCAGAACTCGCTCGGCCCCGGCCACTATCTCGCCAAGGACCCGCTGGTGGCCGACACGTATGCCGAACGGGCAGCCGGCGATGCAGGCGTCGGTGCGAACGTGCGGCAGACAGTCGTGCCCAGCGACCTGCGAACGTTCGATATGACCAGCGATGCAGACCTGGCACCCGCTCAGATTCGACAGATTGCCGACGCGATGCCGCAGAACCCGCAGTCCCGTTTCCCTGACCTCGGGAAGCAGGCGTTGTACGAGATGGCCGACCGCGTGGCGGCCGGTGATGTTGGCAGCGGTCGCGCGGCGGACGTGTTCGACGAGATGGTGAGCCAGAGCCACATGACGCCGGTCAAGGCGGCCGCGGTGATCAGACAACTCGGTTACGACGGCATCCGCCACATCGACAATATGGACGGCGCAGAGAACATGGTCGTCTTCCCTGAAGCGACCGGGAAACTCCGCAACGCCATCAGCGGTCGTCAGGGTGGCGCGGTCGACCCGCTACTCGCGGCACGGCTCGGCGGCACGGTCGCGGGTGGTGCAGCCGGCTACGCGACCACTCCTGAAGACGCGAGCCCACAGGAACGGATTGCGCGTACCGCGGCGGGTGCTGGCGCTGGTCTGCTCGCAACCAACACCGCGGCCGGGTTCGCCGGTGCTGGGCCGCTCGAGCGGCAGGTGTTCGAGAACCTTCAGAGTCTGCGCGAGACGCGCTTTCCTCCAACCAGACCGTCGCTACCCGCAACTCGAGGGCCAATCGCTCACGCGGTCGACCTCACCAAGCAATCCATGCTGTCCAACCCGGCGACGCACATCGCCAACGTCATCGGCAACACCATCGAGCTCGCGCGTCAGCCCGTGGCGCTCACGCTGGGTGGTCGTGGAGCTGATGCGGTGGCAGGTGTCAGTGCAGTGGGTCGCGCGCTGCCAGAGGCTGTCGGCGCCGCGGTCTCAGCGCTGCGCGGCAGACAGCTCGCCACGCTGGAACGTCCAGGGGGCACCATCGGGGGTCCCGGCGTTGGTGGTGCGGTGAAGTCGTCGGTGTTCCGCGCGCTGTCCGCTTCGGACGCATTCACCCGCACGCTGGGCGAGTACCAGGGCATGGCTGCGGAGGCGAGCAGACTGTTGCGCGAAGCTGGCATCTCCGCGAGCGACCCGCAGGCAGAGAGCTATCTGGCAAGGCACGCGACCGACCTCTATCGCGAAGGGACTCGCGCCGGCGCGCAGAGCGTGTTCGGTCGTGTCGCCAGCACCGGCCAGGGGACGGGCGTGCTCGACAACATCTTCCGAACGTACTCCAACGCCAAAGAAGGGCTACTCAACAGTCCGCGGCTCCGCGACCAGGCCGCGGGCGCGCTCATGGATTTCTCTATCCCGTTCAGCGGCGTGCCGGTGCAGATGCTCCAGATCGGACTCAATCGGTTGCCCGTCGCCGCTCAGGCGACCGGTGCGGTCCGCGCGGTGCGGGCGCTTCGTGCAGGCAACATGGGCGAGGCTCAGCGAGCGATGGGCGAAACCGGGCTCGAGAGCATGGTGCAGCTCGCGATTGCGAAGAACGTCGCCGATGGGAACATCACCGGTCCCGACGATCCCGAGCATCCCAACTCGGTGCGGCTCAATGGCAACTGGGTAAGCATGAACGAATGGGGCGCGTACGCGCTGCCGATGCAGATCATGGCGTCGTGGGCTGATGGCTACGAGAAGGGCGGGCATGACGTACCGGCGAGCACTCCGGGCGCGTCGGACGCCGAAAAGCTGACCAACTACTACGGGCCCCGGTTCGCCGCTGCGTTCAACGCCTCACTCAAACCGTTCCAGCAGGGCATCCCTGGCGAGAACCTGATCAGGCTGGTGTCCAACATCAGTCAGGGCGGAGCGACCGCTGGCGCACTCGGCATGGCTCAGGACGCGGTCAATCGCATCACTGTCCCCGGCGCCGCACGCTTTGTGGAGAACGCCACCGACCCGGTCGCGCGCGACATCAACCGCAAGGGGGTCTCGTCATTGTGGGAAGGGACGATGGCTAACTGGCCAGGACTCGCGCAGCAGCTACCAGCAAAGATCGATCCCACCACGGGCGAGGTGCTGAACAAAGCGCGGTCGGGCATCGGCACGCTGGTCGGTGGGCAGCAGGATGTCGCGTCGCCGCTCACCATCGAAGCCGACCGGCTCCATAAAGCGGGCTTCACGGATGTAGTTGCACCCAAGGCGTATCCTCAGGATGTCACGATCGGGGGAGCAAAAGTTACGTTGAGCCCAGACGAACAGCGAGCGGTGACGGAGATCACCGGCGCGGCGCTGGACAAGATCGCTCAGCGGATGGACGCGCCCGAATACCAGAACGCGCCGGACCCCAGAAAGGCGCTCATGCTCAAGGCGATGATCAACAGTGTCGATGCAGGCCGCGTGGCAGCGGTGACGAAGGTGCTCGGCACGGCTGAGCTGCGGTCGCGCGTGATTGGTGGCCAGCGGACCGCTGGCCAGTTGAACCAGCAGGCCCAGGCGCCAGATGAGTTCTCGTTCTTCAATCCGACCAGCGGCGACCTGGTCAACACCCAGCGCGCATTGGCAGGGTCCCGCTGATGGCAACTGTTGAGCAGCTCATCGACCAACTGAACGCGGGCCAGACGGACGGGAAAATCTGGAAGCCCTTTGGGAGTCCCATCCCTATTGAGGAAACCGCTCCAGTCAGCGTCCCCGCCGACTCGGCAACCGGAACCCCGGCGACGACGGTCAACCGAGGCACCGGTCGCTACTACGTGGTCGTCACTGACGGCGAGAACCAGCGCGCGATGCCGCTCAAAGCTGATGCGATCAAGGGCGGGCTGGTCGTGCCACAGACCGGTGTCAATGACACGATTCCTGACACCACGCCGAACGCCAAGGGGCAGGTGGACCCGGCTGCCAGGAAGCCAAACCCGAATCTGTTCAGCGGCAATCTGAAGGATCTGTCCTGGTCATCCGGCGGCCCGATGGTCGACGTTCCGAAGAGCACGCCGCAGGCGTCGCAGGACCTCATCAACGCAAAGAGCAAAGCGGACACCGAGCAAGCGCAGGCCACGGCTGAACTGGCAAGGGCAAACGCCGAGAAGACGCGGATCGAGAACGAGATTGCTGCGGACCCGCAAAACAAGGAGCTACAGAATCAGAAGCTCCAGATTGACAACGACCTGACCGCTGCACAGAGCAGGGCTCAGGACGCGACCGCCGCAAAGACTGCGGCCGACGCGGAGGTCGAAAAGAACAAGGCACCTGGCGAGATGGCGCTCACCGCAGCCCAGACCGAGGCTGCGAAAGCGACGGCAGCCAAGACTGCGGCCACAACTCAATCCGAGATTGGCCTGACCCAGGCTCAGACCGCGGCTCAGCTCGCGGCCGCGGCCAAGGCTGCCGAGCCCACGGTGCTGACCGCGGACACCGTCGCGCCGCTCATCATGACCATGAACCCGGCGACCGGCAAGATCGAGTCGCAGCCCAACGGGAACCGGATCACGGCAAGCGAAGCGACGTCGCAGCTTGCCCAGCAGTTGGGGCTCAAGGTCGCTCAGGGCTCGATGTCCGAAAAGGACGCCCAGGACCTGATCACCGGCGCGGTCAACACCATGAACGCGCAGACCCAGCGCATGAGCGCCGAGGCGGCGCAGCAGAACGCGGACACGGCGCAGCAGCAGAATCAGGTCACCGCTGCCGGCGACATCCTCGCGAACACGCGCGGCAACGCCCAGACCGGTGCGGGACTGCTGCAGCAGCGAGCGCAGACCGCGCAGGGCATGCTCGGCTCGGTCCTTGGGGTCGCGCAGGGCGGTACTGCATCGGGCAGTCTGGGCGGCGGCATGATGGCCGCGCCGGCTGGCGTCGGCGGGCAACTGGTGAGCGGCATCAGCGACTGGACCTCCCAGCTCATGGGCGGGCAGGCGACGATGGACTCCGCGGCCAGGCTGCTTCAGATGGCGGACCCGCGGAGCAGTCTGGCCGACCCGTCGTCGCAGCAAGCGGTCAGCACGCTCGCGCAACTGATGGACAAGTACCACCAGGCCACCGGCATGCCACACCCCGCGGTGGCAGCGACGCAGGCAATGCAGCAAAGCGGGCAGAACGGCGGGATGGCCGCTCCAGCGACCGCACCGAATCCTGCGTACGCCTCGACTGGCGCCGGCGCGGTCACGGCAGGATACGCGGGCAGCGGAGGCAATCCGTGGGGCAACGCTCCTAATGGGTTCCCCGCCCCGACGACGGTCCAGAGCCCGTACTCCTCGAGTGGACTCGGAGCGGTGGGCGCGGGCTTCGCCGCTCCGAGCACGGCGTCACCGACCATCGTGATTCACATGCCAGGTGCCGCCTGATGGCTACTCCGATCTCGAAGAACCAGTACGGCGACGACGTTTACCAGACGCCGAACGGACAGAAGACGGGCACGCAGATCACCCAGGAGCTCGCGTCAGCCAATTGGGACGGCAAAGGCGATCCGGTTGCTGTCTACAACCAGACAGCCTCAGGGAACAGCAGTAGCCAGACGCAACAGCAGCAGCAGCCGGCTCAGGCAAGTGGCGCCGCGCTTGGTGCTGCCATCGACAAGCTCCTGGGAGCACGCGCCGCGGGTGACAAGGCCGCGTTCGACGAGGCAGTCCGTCAGTTCAACCAGAACTTCGGCCTGAGCCAGGCTGCCACTACCGGTACGTACAACGGTGCGCCCACGCTCGCGGCTCTGAAGCAGCAAGCGGACATTGCCGCGCAGAAATCACTGACCGCGCAGAACGACGCGAGTCTCACCGGGACCTATCAGGGTCAGGCCACGCTCGCCGCGCTCAAGCAGCAAGCGGACATCGCGTCGCAGCAACTGCAGAACGCGATGACCGCGGCAGGCTTGACCGGCACGTTGAATGGTGCGCCGACGTTGCAGGCGCAGAAGCAGCTGTATGACCAGCAGTTGGGGATCATCAACGCGGCGCAGACCGCGCAGGCCAACCCGTTCCTCCAGCAGCAGCTCTACGGCCAGGCCAACCGCATCTTCTCAGGACAAGCAGTCCCCGGTTTCCAGGCTCCAGGGACCGTGGCGGGCGTCGGCACCGCTGGTGGGAACACCGCGGGCGGGATGGGCTATCTCAGCCAGATGATCGACGACATCAGGTCGCCGCAGGCCAATCAGACCACTGCGGATTCGTTCCTGGCGCAGACGCCGACCCCGAACAAGATCGACTCGCAGTCGTTCCTGAGGTCCAACCCGAGCACCCAGAACGTCATCCTGCAAGCTATGCAGCAGAAGTACGGCGTCGACCCTACTGACGCGATGCAGCAGATCAAGAACACGCTGCCGCAGTTCACCGCGCCGTCGACAACTGGCGTGGTCCGTCGTGGGTGAGATACGTAAGTGCCGCTTGGACAATGTCGGGGGAGTCTTGCAGCATGCCGATCGCGAGATTGCACGAGTTGCACAGAATGCCCCGGATAGCGCCGGTCTGGTGGTCATGGTCGACGTGAGGCGGCTCGGGTGAACGAGCACAGATTGCGCAAACCCCTCCCTGCGAAGTCAAGAGCGCGTCGACTTCCGCGGACGAGATGCCATAGAGGCGCTGTAGTTCTCGATCGCGATGTTCCGCGATTCCTTCCGGTGAAAACCGTCTTTCGTTCCTACATGTTCGACAAGTACGGTTCACACGACGGCCCTGCTCGTACACATACCAATTCGGCTCGTGGCTACGCTGACACACTCCCAACTCGGGACGCCCAGTTGGTAACGTCAGGGTCGGGTCGCCGGTCGCCTGCCACCGTTTGTAGTGCTTACGACACCATCCGCGTGCCAGTGGTCGGGTTGCGCAGTCATCGACTGAGCATGTTTGGTGTTGTCGAGGCCGATTGCCCCAGCCTGCGAGTTGGACGATGAGAGGATCACCGTGTTTCCACCATCGCACGTAATGCTTGTGGCACCATCCGCGCGTCTTGGCAGGATTCAGACAATCCGCAACGGCGCAGTTAGACTCGTCTTCCATCAGGGAGTCAAGACCTCCTTGGTGTGGCCGGCGGTTGTATGTAGCAACCGTCGGCTTTACTGTACCGACAGGACGTTGCGATGCCGTTGAAGAAGAGTGCGACTAAGGCCGCTTTCAAATCCAACATCCGCGAGATGGTCAAGAGTGGCCGACCAGTTCGTCAGGCAGTGGCGGCGGCCTATGCGACTCAACGAAAGGCGCGGGCGAGCAAGAAATGACGATGAGTGACCGGGGCGTCCACCCGGACCTGCTCGACAGCGAAGCCGCGTCGGCGGACCAGCCAGAAGCGCCACGGTCGCGCCCACCACGAGGCCGCGGCATACAGACGGTTCCATCAACGTCCGTTACCTCAGCAACGGACATTGAGAACACCGTAGGCGAAGCGGCGCCAGAGGCAATTGCGGACTCTGGCGCCGCCGAGTCCTCACCATCCGAAACGCGGCAGACACCGGACTGGTTTGCTCAGGTCCGCGATGCCAAGGATCCGGACGAAGCGATCAGGCTGTTGTGGAAGAACCTGCCGGCCGAGGAGTTCGAGAAGAACCAGACCATCAGTGGTCTGATTGGTACGCGAGCTGAGCGCCGGGTCAAGGAACTACAAGCAAAGCAGGAACGAGACGCCGCGGAGCAAGCCAAACTCCAGGCGGCAGCCAACAACGATCTCTACACACTGGGCGAGATGACTCAGCGCGAGCTGCAACAGCAGCTCGCGTCGCAGCAGGCAGCCCAGGCCGCGGTGCCCTTCATGGACGGCGTGACGCTGTTCCAGAAGACTCGACTCGATGAGGCCGTCCAGCGGGAGGTCTCGGGCAAAACGTTCGGCGCCGGCAAGAGCCACGCCGAAGGAGTGGCAGAATACCTTTCGGCCGTCGTCGACAAAACGGTGGAGCTCGAGCTGAAGAAGCGCGAGTCCGCACTGAGGAAATCGATGATGAACGAGATCAACGGTGACGAGCCTGTCCCTGAGCGCGACTCCGGTACCCCCGGTCGCGTCCGAGAGGTCACAGACGAACAGATCGCCGCGATGTCACTCAAGGAATATGACGCCCTGTTCGATGAGAACGGGCATCCAAAACCGGGGGTACGCCATAGATCGACTAGAGGCGTCCCCCTTACTCAACGTTAGGGGGTAGCGCGTGGCTACTGGAGCCTCAGAGTTTGTAGACAAGACCATCGCGGATGGCATCTTCAGCCCGGACATCTGGTCCAAGCAGGTGCTGCGCGCGACCGAGTCGAACCTGGTCATCGCGCCGTCGGTCAACCGCGGGTTCGAAAGCGACGCGTCGGTAGGCAAGACCGTCAAAGTCGCCAGCATCGGCAACCTGGCCGCACGGGCCAAGGCTGAAAACACCGCGATCACCTATGAGACCGTGGCTGAGACCGCGGTCACCATCGTTCTGAACATCTGGAGCTACGCCGCGGTCGGCATCGAAGATATCGTCAAGGTGCAATCGCAGGTCGATGTGCAGAACGAGTACCAGCGCAAGCTGGGCTACGCGCTGGCGAAGGACATCGACTCCAAACTGGCCGCCGACTTTGCAGGCTTCTCGCAGGCAGTCGGAACGCTCGGCACTGCCGCGTCAGACGCCAACGTGCTGGCGGCGATCAAACTGCTGGACGACGCGGACGTGCCGCAGGACGATCGTTTCTTCGTCATGACCCCGGCCGAGAAGGTGTCCAAGCTGGCACTGGACCGCTGGAGCAATGCTTTATACATCGGCACCGGCGACATGCCGGTGAAGAACGGCATCCTGGGCGAAATGTACGGTCTGACACTGAAAGTCACCACCAACCTGGTCCGGCCAGCGGCTGGCCAGGCCCAGAACGCGATTTTCCATCGCGACGCGCTGGCGCTGGTGGTGCAGAGGACTCCCAAGACGCACGTGTTTTACGACATCGACTTTTTCACCTGGAAACTGGCGTCGGAGGTCATCTACGGCCATCAAGAAATGCGAGATAACTTTGGCATCCTGGTGAACGGAGCGAGCTAGATGTCCGAGACGACTTTCCTGGATAGCCTGCTGGCGGGTACGCCGCCGCAGGCTTCCCAGCCGATGCGTGGCCAGAACTACAACTACCCCTATCGCTGGTTCCTCAAGCCGGACGGCAGCGTGGTGCAGTTGCAGGGGGACCCCCAGAACCGCGCGTACTACCAGGACAAGGGCTACCGCTTGCTGGGGCAGACTCCGGGCCGCGGCGGCGGGCTGAGCGAAGAGCAGCAGTACCTCAGTGTGGAGTACCCCCACATCCTGGCGGACCAGCGCGAGAAGGCAGCGCTGATCAACGCCATTCGCCGCGCCGCCGAGCGCTATCGCGATCTGAGTCTGGAGGACACCTTCGACGAATACTCGACCGAAGAGGTCCGAGAGTACCTGAAGCAGATCAAGGCCGAGACCGGCAAGGACATCCGCGTGATCCAGCCCAAGCGGGCCCAGGCTCGTGAGGATGCTCAGGACGCGCGGTTGCTGGCCGGGGTGGAGACCGCCCAGAGCCAGAGCCTGGAAGGGCTGCAGGGCATGCTCGAGCGCAACCGCCAGGCCGTTCAGGGAACGGGGTACGACCCCATCGAGCAGGCCAAGAAGCAGCAGAATCGGGGTAAGCCGTGACCGACCGCGAGACGGAAACGCGTTCCGAGCGCCAGGTCCGCGAAGCCGCTGAAGAGGGACGCGGGACCGGTCGCACTCCCTACGAGCAGGAGCTGGCGGATGAGGACCAGGCTCAGGCGGTGGCTGAGATTCCCAATCCGGGGCCGATCGACGAGCCCGAGCCGCAGCATCAGGCTCATCACACCGAGCAAACCGACCCGCCCGAAGGTCCTTACCCCGACCCGCCTCAAGGTCCCTATCCCGATCCGGCGATCAAAGACCCGCCGACGGAGGAGCAGGTTTTCTCTCATGGCCGAAGCACCACGACAACAGCCCGCGGCACCGAGCGCACCGAGCACGCCAAAGCCCCCGACACCACCCACAGCGCAAGCCACGGCGCAGCGCGACCCGCAGCACACTGAAAAACATGGTGGCGAGATGCTGGTCGACCCGCGGCCGACCGCCCCGCCCATCTACGGCAACGCCGACCTCCTGACTGCCGAGCTCAAGGCGCATCCCGCGCCGGCCAGCCCGCCAGAGGTGCTCGCGTTGCGGCCGCGCCGCTACGAGGATGCGCTCACGGGTCCCGACGAGCAGATCTCGATGATCGACTACACCGTCTGGAAGCGACCAGACGGAGGGCAGTTCGTGGCCCCGGTAGCGAACGACGAGACCTACGAGCGCAAGGGCTTTATCCGCGCCGGAGAGAAGACCATCCCCGACCTGTCGGCGTACCTGGCTGACCTGCCGCGCACCCACGCCCAGCGGGAGCGGGACAAGCGCATCCAGAAGGCACGCGAGAATCGAGACCAGGAGCGCCGCCAGATCCACGATGACGCGCGCAAGCGGGCTCACGAGATCACCCAGGAGCAGTCCGCGCGTGCCGGGTGACATGAGCGGCGCCATTGCTTCCCAGGTGGGGGCAAGTGGCGGCTTGTGGACGCACACCCCGGTGGACTGGCGGGGCAACGAGCCCGGCGGCACCGGGCCGACACCGCCAGGCGGCTGGCCTGCCAGCCCGTACGTGGAAATTCCGCCCAACGGCAGCACCTCTGCCGCCATCAACCAGGCGCCGACCATCAGCGCCATCAGCGTCACGGCCATCACCACCACGGGCGCCAGCATCAACTACACCCTGGCACCGAGCGCAGCCAACCAGGTGGAGTACGGCACCACTCTGGCCTACGGCAGCATGAACACGGAGGGGGCAGGCACCGGACCGCAGGTCAAGCCGATCACTGGTCTCACCAGCGGCACGCTCTACCACTATCGGATTCGCGCGACTGCCAATGGCCTGACCACCTACACCAGCGATCGGACGTTCACCACCTCATGACCATGCAGGCTGACGACCAGTATCTGGGCCAGGTGGCCTACGAGGCGTATCGCACCAATCTGGGCGGGCGGAGTGTGATGGAACGCGAGGATCTCCCACCCTGGGAAGACCTGGACGACGCGGCCCAGACCGGATGGATTGCGGCCGCGCGCCAGGTGCTCGCTAACCGCGGCTCGCTCGACGACGACGGTGATGAATCCCCCTGAGCTCCTGGTCACCACCGTTCACCGCGAAGCCTGCACCTTCGGCAACGGCTTCTATCGGATCACCTTCAAGGACGGCGGGGTCCGCTACTGCCAGGCCACCGAAGAGGTGGAGGCGGTGTACGCGCTCGTGGCCGATGACCAGGTGGTGCGCGTCGAACGCGACGGGTTCTGTCTGGACGGACTGCGCGTGGGCGATGCCAACACGCCCGACGTGGTCGACGCCGAGACCTGGCTGGGTATGGAACGAGAAGCTGCCATGGCCCTGGTGGGACTTACTTCCGAGCGTGACTACGCCCGCGTGTACGCCTCGGTGGAGTCGGCGGTGTACCGCCGCGACAACCGGGAAAGCCAGAGCGGGGTGCACGTGCCCATCGTGATCAAGAAGCGCGGCGCACCGGTGGTAGATGTCTGACGGTTTTCTGAGCGGGGCCGCCGTGACGCCGAGCAATGGGCTGGTGCTCGCGTCGATGGTGGCGCCGACATCATCTCAGGTGCGCTCGGTGGTCGGTTCCGCGGTTTCCTCAGGAGCGAGTCCAACTGTGCTGGACCTGCAGAAAAACGGGGCCAGCATGTATCACGGCTCGGCGCCCAAGCCGACCATCGGAGCGGGCAAGTCTGGAAAGTTCAGCCTGGCGCTGCCGACCGATCGCGCGCTTCAGCAGTGGGACGTGCTGAGCCTGCTGGTCCTCACCGCGGGGGGCCACGGCGGAGTGGTGGCGACCGCGGAAATTGGGAAAGCGCCATAGGAGACACTCATGGCTAACGCGCTCTTCAATCCGGGCCGTGAGGGATTCCTTCTCGGCGAGATCGACTATGACACCGCGACCATGAAGGTGGCGCTGGTACGGTCGTACACCTTCAACGCCGCGCACAAGTTCGTCTCGGACGTGACCGGCGCGAGCGGCGTGCTGCACGCGACGTCCGCCGCGCTCGCGTCCAAGACCGGCACCAGCGGCACCGCGGACGCTGCTGACATCACCTTTACCGCTCCTGCCGCCAACGCTTCGGGCCATAGCCTGCTGTACTTCCAGAGCAGCGCGGTCACCGGTGGAGGTGACGTGGCGGCAACGGCACAGCGACTGATCGCCTGGGTGGACACCGGGACGGGACTGCCGGTGACTCCCAACGGCGCGGACATCACCGTCGTGTTCAACGCGGCCGGTTTGTTCACACTTTAGGCCGATGCCGTCAGTCACCCGAGACATCGCGGGCGACGGGCTCGGTGGCGGCGTGTCGTATCGCTACGACGATGTCAGCGAGCTGGTGACCGCGGTGGTCATCACCCAGAGCGCGCTCGGTAAGCGGCAACTGACGGTGAACGTGTTGGCGATCTCCGATGGCCATACCGTGTACTCGGCGACTCGAGCGTTTCAGAGCGGGATCTCCACCATCGACGTGACCCCGCGGAACGAGCACCTGGTCCCCAGTGTGGACAAGAACGGGGTCGCCACGGTGGTTGCTCCGTACAACTTCCAGTGCAAGTGGGGGCAGTCGCAGTAAGTGGCGTTTGCGGTGGGCCAGAGCAAGCGGACTGGCTTCAGCGGTGCGGCTCCCTACACCGGCTCTGCGCTCGGCGCATTCAGCACCAACCCCACGGTCGGCAACCGCATCATCGTGGTCACCGAGCAGTGGGAGCAGTCCGCTGGACGACCGGCTGCTTCCGTCAGTGACTCGGTCAACGGCGCCTATACCAAGCACCTGTCGGCGAGCATCAACGACGGCGGGTTCCTCGGCGAAATCGCCATCCATTCGGTGGTGGTGACCTCGAGCGCGAGCACCAACCCGACCGCGACATTCTCTTCCTCCACCGCGCACGGCGGGGTTATCGCAGCGGTCGAGGTCTCTGGGCTCGACAGCACCAACGGAGCCGGCGCCGTTGACGTCCAGACGTCGACCAGTGGTGGAGCTGGCGGCACCGCGAGCTCGGGAGCCAGCGGTGGAACCGGCGTCGCGCACGAGCTGGCGCTGTTCGTCTACGGCGATGACGGCTGGGGCGTGTCGATGTCCAGCGGTCAGCAGGAAGCGACCTGGACCTGGATCGACGGGCTCTCCGGTGGGCAGACCGGCTCGTACATGCTGGCCTACAAGGACTCGGGTGCTGCCGGCTCAGCCATCAACGGACAACTGAAGTCGGGTGTGCCTGGCGGCTCGGTGACCTGGGCGGTCGCGATGGCCGTCTTCAAGCTGCCAGGCGGCGGCGGCCCGTCTCCGCAGACCGTTACCCCCAACACCATCAGCACCGCGGAGTCGGTGTTCGGGCCGACGGTCAACGAGCAGATGCTGCCAGGGACCATCGCTACGGCGGTGTCGGTGCCTGGTCCGACGGTCAATCTCCAGATCGGGCCAGGGGCGATCGTCACGGCCGTCACGGTGTACTCGCCGACGGTCACGATGGGCCCGCTGGCGGGGCAGGTGTCGCCGGGGACCATTACCAGCGCCGAGCAGGTCTACGGTCCCACGCTGAACCTGCAGACGCTCCCTGGGGCCATCACCACGGCGGAGTCGGTGTACTCGCCGACGGTGATACGGCTGACGCCGCAGACGGTCTCTCCGAACACCATCTCGACCGCGGTGGTGGTGTTCTCGCCGAGCGTGGCGTTCACCCTGGCGGGGCTTCTGCCCGACGCTATTCCGTCCCTGGCCGCGGTCTACGCTCCGCTGGTCAAGTACCAGGCTCGAGCGGGTGCAGCGGTGCTGATACCGAAGGCGGTGCCGACGCTCGGTCCTCCGCTCGCCGTGGCGACGAGTCCGGCAGCAGATCCTCTGATAGTGGTCGATGACGACGGGGCTCCGCCATTGCTGCGAGTACCGTAGGGCGACGAGCGATGACTGAATCCACTGCGCCTCCAGGTACACCGTTCGTCCCGAACTTCATGCAGGGACCACCCGGTCCGCCGGGCCCGGCCGGTGCGATGGGTCCGCCAGGCCCAGCCGGCTCCGCGGGCTCTGTTGGCCCTGCTGGTGCCGTGGGTCCCGCGGGGCCAACGGGTGCAACCGGGCCGTCTGGTGCGGTTGGACCTGCTGGTGCGCCCGGGGCGACTGGCGCAACCGGGCCGACCGGCCCTACGGGGTCGACCGGGGCGACGGGCGCGGCTGGAGTGGGTGTTCCCGCCGGGGGTACGGCCAATCAGGTGCTCGCGAAGATCGACGCCACCAACTACAACACCCAGTGGGTCACACCGGCTGCAGGGCTCACTCTGCCGCTTGGCCAGAATCTGACGTTTGCTCCCGATGCGACGTATGACGTCGGCGTCAGTACGGGAGTGAACCGACCCCGAGACATCTACGCGGCGAACACGGTGCAGGCGGTCAATGCCGTGTTCACGCCGCTGGTGGGCACCCAGTCCAGCCTCGACTTCGCTCTGCGGAGCAATGGCACCGACCGTTTCATCATCCAGAACAACGGGCATTTTCGCCCGACTGCCGACATCACCTACGACATCGGCACCTCGTCGATACGACCTCGCGACCTGTACCTGGGGCGCAACCTGACCGTGGGCGGGACCAGCGCCTTCACCGGCACCGTGGGGGTTGGCGGGGCCCCTGTCACGAGCACCGGTCTTCAGGTAGCGAGTGCCAACCTGCTCACCGTCAGTCAGGCCGGCCTCTGGTCGATTCCAGTCTTCAGCAACGCCGCGACAACCGCAGGCTACTGCGTCGGATCGACGTTCCAGACTGCTGCTGCCGCGTTCACGATGGCCAATGGGTATTCCTACTACGCGGACGTGCCGGTGCTCGGCGCCAGCTCCAATGTCACCACCATCTATGGCTTCTATGCCGCGAACCAGGGTGGGGCGAGACGCGCCAATGCCTATGGGGTGTACATCGCCGCGCAGTCCGGGGCGACCTCGGTCAACGCTGGCCTGTACGTCAACAGCGGAATCCTGATCGCCGGATCCCCGACGCCGGTCACGGGGACAATCGGCCTGACTGGCGTCAACCCGGCACCGGGCGGCGGTGCTGTTGCCACCCTGGGCACGATTGGCGGCAGCGGTCCGACCGGAGCCGGCATGAACTCCTGGTGGAAAATCTACATCGGGACCACCGCGGTGTATGTCCCCTATTGGGTCTGAGAAAGGAGAGTGATTTGACGATTCCCTCGACACCAGCACCTCCATCAACGGTGGGTACCCAGCCCGAGTCGGCATTCGCGGTCAACCAGATCATCGGCCAGCACTTGCGCGCGTTTGTGGCAGCCAAGGGCTCGGTGGGTCAGGACCACGACTGGCTCGGCACCGTGTTCTTGCAGGAGCCTCCGTACTACTTCACGGCGGAGCAGGAGACGCTGATCAAGAGCGCCATCGCGGACCTCGACACCGCGCTCGATGCCATCGACATGACCTTCATCTCGCAGATCATCGGCCTGGCGTGAAAACGATCGCGCTGCAGGTCATACCGGGCGACTTTCCGCTGGACTACCGCCAGGTACTGATGGACGTCCTGCGCCGCCCCAGCGACCCGCAGCAAGGTATCGGACTGGACGAGATGCGAAAATCGATCAGGGTGATGGACGCGTTGGACATGGCAAACGGTGAGGTCACCCTGGAGGATGCCGACTACGACCACCTCCGCGCCAAACTGCTGGCCATGAGGTGGAACACCGCGGACCGGCGCATCGTCCAGCTCGTCGACGACGTGAGCAGCGCCTGATGCCGACGCTGCAGCAGTACCGCTCGCTGGTCGCCGTTGAGTCGGGCCCGTATATCGGCCCGGAGTCCTACAACGTGCGCGCCATGATCGGCTCCGACACCACCAAACTGGTGTGTCTGATCTATCCCGTCCAGTCCGGCATCCCGCAGTCCGACCAGCTCATCGATCGCCCGCTCTACCGTCCGACCGCGGTGCAGGAAACCGACCGCAACCGCTACGTGATGGCGTACGACCCGTCGACCGGGACCATCACGCCCGACCTGCCGTGGACCGTCAGCCCGTACTCGACCGGGACCGGCAACACCTACGGTTTCCTGGAGGGCTACACCTACGGGGACATGGAGCATTTCACCTACCTCCAGCTCGAGGGAGGTGGGATCGATGGTATGGGCGAGCGGTTCGAGGTCCTGGGACCGTTCGACGCGCCCACCCTGCACCAGTTGATCAATGACGGACTGAAGCAGTGTTGGCTGGTGGTGGAGGTCGCCGCCCAACCGACTCCGCTGATGACGCGCCACTCGCTCGCCGCGCTGACGCCGTGGCTGCAGGACCCCAACCACGTACGCCAGGCCGGCATCCTGGCCGTCGACGAGGACCGCAACAGGACCGACCCGTTCGACCGACTGGTCTACGGCCGGGTCGAACGCGACGGCGGAGACTACTACTTCAATACCGGCGACCGCTCGTTCAACGTAGGCGACACGCTCTACCTGCGGTGCTACAAGCGTGCGTACGACCACTGCCGCGGAGCGGGCGGAACCTTCGGCGAGCAGTCGGGGCTTGCGCTCGAGGACGACGAGGCGCCGGTCGAGCGCGACTGGCTGGCGTCGAGCGCGCTCACGGTTGCCTGGCGACGGTTCGCGCACCTGCTCGAGCCGGGCGCGAACCAGCGACTCATCCGCGACCAGGCGATGGCGGCGGCTTGGTTCACCGAGCGCAGTCGCGAGCACTTCTCCGCGGTGGCCCCGACCCTGACATTCCGCGCACTGCGCCACTTCGGTCCCGCGGTCAGGACGTCCTGGTGAGCCTGTACGCGAAGCGCTCCCCCTGGCCGTACCACCTGGTCATTTCAGGGACCGGGTTTCTCGTTGGCTCACCAGGACCGGGGCAGCCGGCGCTGGTCTCGACCAAGACTGAGGACATCGGCGCGGTCGCTCCGCCCGACTATTCGTACGCCGGCGCGAACCCGACCAACGACCGCGAGGAGCCGTTTCAGTCTCTGACACTCGGCCTGGGTCTGGCCATCCAGGAAAAGTGGGACGACCAGCGGTACATGAGCGCGAACGCAGTCGACCTGTCGGTCTGGCCGTGGCTGCTCGGGCCCGAGATCGGGACCACCACGCCGGCGGGAGTCGATGCTGCTCGGGGGATCACGCGGTTCTTCGAGATCGGGAACTCGCTGTACGCCGCCAACGGCGCCAACGTGCTGAAGAAAGCGACCGGCGCGGACACCTGGAGCATCGTCAAGACCTTTTCCCAGCCCATCCTCGACGTGTGCGTCTTCTCCAGTAATTTCGACGGGGTGCAGCGTGCATTCTTCGCGCTGGCCGGCGTGGTGGCGCAGTGGACTACCGATGGTGCGGCGTACACCGCGATGGCCACGTTCAACGCGCTCGCCTTCAGCGTCATCGGCAAAGAGTTCTGGTGGGCCGACGACGTCAACCGTCTCAGAAAACTGGACACCAACGCCGACCCCACGGCGGAGGCGAATTACACGTCGCTGATCTTCCGTGCCGGCGACAAGAGCTCGCAGATCACCTCGCTGCTAGTGACCTCGGGCGGCACGCTGGTGGTGGCCAAGACGGACGGGCTGTACACGCTGAACGCCGCGGGAGACGATCGCGAGCTGTTCCCGTTCCTGCGCTACGCCGACACGCCCACCAACGGAAAAACCTGGGGGACCTTCGAGAACGGGTTGTTCGTGGCCTACGGCAACAGCCTGGGCAGGGTGGACCCGGACCTGTCCTGGACGTCGGTCGGGCCCGACGACCTGTCTTCGAACGTGGCCGGCATCAGCGGCTCGGTGACGGCATTCGCGGGCGTCGAGACCATGTTCGCCTATGCCGCGCTGCTCGATAAAAATACCAACACCGGCTACCTCTGCAAGTTCGGAGCGTGGGTCGCGCTGGGCGTCAGGGGACCGCGGCAGTCCACACTGGTCACCGCGCTCGGCTCGCAAGGCACGGGCGAGCCGGTCCACATCGATGCCTGGCACGGCAGCGTGAGCATCCCGTTCGTGGGCCGCGCGATTCAGACGCTGTTCGTCTCCCAGCTCGGTTCTTCCATAGGCGGCCACACCAGGACGTACATCGGGTTCAGCGACGGCAGCATCGGCTGGGTGCTGAATCCCTGCACGCCGAACCCGGCTGGCTGCGTCGACTACAAGTATTTCGTCGGCGACGGCTGGGTCGACCTGCCATTGTGGCATGGCGGCTATCACGCCAGCACGAAGAGCCTGCGCCACTTCAGCGTGACCGGCTCGAGGCTGGACCCGAACAACTACGTCACCCTGGACTATCGACTGGACCCGACTCCAGGGATGGCGTGGACCTCGTTCGGGAACGTGTTCGACTCGTCGGTCTACGAGCGGGCGAAGTTTCCGATCGACGCCGCGGCGACGCTGGTGGCGCTCCGCGTCCACCTGCACAACACCGACCACACCGCGTCACCGCTGGTCTCTGGGGTGTCGCTGGGCCACGCGCTGAGACCGGTGCGGGTGATGTCGTTCCAGGCGGACGTGCTCGCCGCGGACGGGCTGGTACGGCGCGATGGGGTCCCTGTCAGGATGGGGCGCAAGCAGATCCAGAAGCTGATCGAGGCCGCGGTAGACAACCCTGGCGCGGTGGTGGTCACGCTTCCGGACGAGTCGACCCAGGAGCTCTCGGTTACCGACTACTCGGTGATGCAATCCTTCGACGAGATCGGGCGCCAGTGGCGTGGCAGTCTTCGAATAAAGGCAGTGCAATGGCTGTGAGGAGGCGCTGATGGCGCGCATAGAAACCGACCCTAACTACTCCGATCCGACGTTTTCCCGCGGGACGGTGTCGACGGACCTGTTCAAAAAGGAAGACCTGGAGCTCCTGTCGGCGGCGGTCAGCACCCACAATCACGACGGCGCCGGGCACGGGTTGGCCGTGGCGTTCGGGACGATCCCGGCGAACACCATCACCGGGGCCATGATCGCGAACGGGACCGTCACCTACGACGACCTGGCCAATGGCGCGGCTACCCACTACTCCGCGGTGTACGGCAGCTCGACCAGTCCCACCACTACGTCGACGAGCGCCGTGGACCTGCCGGATATGACCGTGACGATCAACTGTCCGGTCGACTGCCTGCTGCGAGCTGATTTCGCGGGGACCTTTGTGGTGACGGTTGGGAGTGGCTTCTGGTTCGTGCAACTGGCCGTCGATGGCAATGCAATGTCGAACGGCCAGACACAGGTGATTCAGAACTCCGCGTTAGGTCAATTCCAGCATGTGTCGACTTTCGGGTATTACGGGGTGTCGGCCGGGACGCACACCATCAAAGCGCAGTGGTTTGTGAGTGGCGCTACCACGTTGCAGGCGTACCAGACCTACCGCACCCTGAGCGTCGAGGAACTACGGCGTTGACCGACTTCTCAGTAGGTCCGGGCGTACAGCAGGCGATGGCGGACGCCGGCGACGAGCCGCGGAGTGACGAGCAGTTCATCGTCCTGCGGGAAGGCAACAAGATCAGCCAGACCTTCGGCAGGGACGCTACCTATTTCTGGATAGAGGCGGATAATCGAACGAACCGCGTCCCTTTTGAGGGAGAGGTCCCGGCTGACGGGGTGGCCTGGGATCCATGGGAAGAACAGCCCGGGCAACTCTATGACTGGACCTGCTCAGCCTGCGCGACCGAGTGGACCGAGCGGAGCGTCGGCGCCGGCCGCGGCTCAGACGTCTATAGCAACCGCGAGCAGGTCGTGCACGCCATCGGCTACCCGTCGAATATCAGCCCGGCACTCGGACTGCATGACGGCAGTGGCGCCCAGCTACAGCGGGTGCTTGCGGAGCAGGCGGGGCTCGAGATGCAGCAGGGCTGGCTGTCGTTCGACCAGGCCTACGGGATTTACTCGCACGTGGTCGGTCTCGGGTCGGGTCAGAATTACTACCACTGGGTGGCGTTCCGCGGCGCCGCCAACGGCAGGCTGTACATCGCGAACAGCGCGCCGGGCTATCGCGGGATCTGGAACGAGCTCACTCGCGCGGACTGGGACGCGCTCGGGAGCTGGTCGTGCCTTTGGAGTCCCAGCTAAGAGGGGGGAAAATCTATGCAGATCAACGCACCGGTCGTAACCATCGGCTGGGTCATCGCTGTCCTCGTATTGCTGCTCGCGATTCTGGGCATCCTGGGCATCCTGCCCCTCAACCCGGTGGCGGTCTACGGACTGATCGCAGGGCTGGCTGTAGCGCGCTTGTTGTAGGTGAGCGACGCGCCCGAGACGGGCAGCCTGCTGGACTGGCATGAGGCGCCGTCGGTCACCATCACTCGGCTGGTCTGCCAGTTCGCGCTCTCGATCGGGGTACTCAGTGGGTGCTTGTGGGTGAGCGTGGCACATCCTGAGGACGCCGGCAGTGCTGCACTTGCTGCCGGAGTCGTTATCGGAGCCTGGTTCGGTATCGTCCGAGAACGACCCCGGCGCTAGACTCGGGCTGAGTGGTCCTGCTGCGGGGTCCGCATAGCGAGGCTGATCGCTCGCTGCCTGCGTGAACAACCCCGCATGGGCCACTCACTCTATGGGCAGTTATCTCTACCAAACCTACGCAGCCTGCTCCCAGCGCAGCGTGCAGGAGTCGCACATCGGCAGCATGGGTTGATTCGGGTCGATGGGCTGTGAAGGATCACGACCCCAACGATGAGGCAACCCGGCTTTGAAGCAGGCGTACTCCAGGTCGTGGATGCGCTGAGCCACGGCGGGATACCAGAAGCCAATCTCATCGAGTTCCTTCGGGTCGGCCAGGGCGCCGCACAGACATTCGCCCGAGCGGTGCAGCTTGTCTACGACCGGGTTACGCCGCAGCCCCTGAGCGTCGACGTAGCGGCTGACATCGAGGCCGCTCCAGTCAAGGTGTGGGTGAACCCACACCTTGGTTCTCTCCCGTCGTACCGGGATCGGGTGCAGTCTCATCCGCCGAGCCGACTCAGCATGGCGCACGCCGGTGACCAGGGCGATGCGGTCGTAGCGATGGGTCTTGTGGTCGCGCACGAGGCGCTGGATTTGCTCGCTCTTGAGCACGTGGTAGACCATTTCGTGGTGGACTGGGCCACCAGGCATGCCGTAGCGCATGCAGCGACGTTCGTACGCGCCTTCCTTCGCACAGTATTCGAGCAACGGCCAGCCCTGCTCGCGGCACGTCTCGCGTACGAACTCCCTCGTCTCTTCGATGCCGATGCCAGTGTTGATGTGGACCGCACCAGAGAACGCCGGATGCTGAGCCGCGGTGTGAGTGGATACCAGCGAGTCGTGCCCACCGCTGAACAGCGCGAACAGGTGCGACGGCTTGTATTCGTCTACGGCGGCTTCGATGACGGCTAACGACTTGCTAGACATATCGGCACTAATCTCTACCAAGATTGCGCGATGCGGCGAAGTTCTTTGATCGCCGCTTCGGGGTCATTGCCCAGATCCACCCATTCAATCGCCGCGGTGATGGCATGCCGTAGTCGCTCGATGTCTTTGGCCTGCTGCTCTGCCGTGCCTTCTAACCAGTCTCGTTCGTCGAACAGGTTGAGGTTTTGCTTTGTCAGCCGCTCGACCTCGGCGCGGAGTTCGTCCCGCTCTTTCACCAAAGCGATGTACAGCGGATCGTCCGCGTAGACCGAGTAGGCCCGTGGCTCGTCAGCTTTGCTAGACATTTCCATCTTCAGGTCTTTCAAGCGGCTCAGGGCCGTCAACGCAGTAATACCCGGCATAGCACGGACCCTGGTGCGCCTCACCCGGCGAGATCAATGCAACGAGCTTCCGACCACGCCTGAATTGTCCAACTGCCCAATGCGCGACCAATTCGTCAGGGTCACAGCGATGGACGGAGCGGGCGTGAAGACACACTGCACCGCAGTCAGGACACGTCCACGCTGGCTCGGCTTTGCTAGACATTTCCATCATCTCGACCAAGCGTCAGGCTTGGCCGCACTGCTGCGGTCCGTTGCCGTGGCTCTGGCATGTCAGCGAATGCCACATCTCGCGGCCGATTGCCTTATCCGAGTAGCCGTCGAACCATGCATCCGGCTCGCCGCGCGACATCGCATTGTCGAGCGAGCCGTAGGCATTGCTGTTGCCAGCCTTCCAGCCACGTCGGTATGCCGCTCGATATGCGGGAGTGTCTTCAGGTGGCGACTCAACCGGGTTCATCCGATTCTCCAGAACCGCGAATGATTCTTTTCACACTTGTCGCAGACGCCAACCGGCTTGTCGGTTGTCTTATCGATGCGGAGGTGTCCGCCCCACGGAAACCGGAAGCCCCAGCCCACCGGGTCTTTGAATGACTCGCTACAGCCGGGGCACGCTGCGCGTGTGACACGCGCTGTCTCAGATGCCCGATACGTAACCTGTTCTCCAGCGCAGTCAGCGCACATGGACAGCGTAGTTCCATCCTTCAGTTCGACGTGCAGTCCCTTATCGACATGCGGGCAAGCCAACGTGGTCATCGCTTCGCCAGCCAGTCGCGGATGATCTGGTTGAGCAACTGACCGGCAGTCACCTGCTGGACGAGGGCGACGGCGCGAAGTTGCCGCCAGAGGTCGGGGTCGAGATCTCGTATGCTTGTGCTTGACATGTACAGCAGGATAGCAAATGTCAGACATGTTTGTCAAGCATGCCAGTGTTAGACAACTCTAACCATCTTTAGCGATACCAAGCTCCGCATCGGCCAGATCCTTCGCCCACAATGTGGCGGCTTCGTCTAGCCGGGTTCGCAGCCGCGCGTTCTCGGCTTCAAGAGCTTCGAAGCGTTCCACCCACTCCGACTCAGCTTCTCGGAACCGTCGCTCCTGAAGTGCTATCTGCGCTTGAAGCTCCGCTTGCCTGTGAACCCAAGCCCCGATCTCAGCGCGGAGTTCGTCACACTCAGCTTCCAATGCTTCGGCGCGATCTAACGACAGAGCACTGATCTCGCGCCACGAAACCAACGGTTCGTCAGTCATGGTGTGGACAGTCGGGTGCGGTAGACAGTCTGACCCAGAGAGGCCCCATCCTGACACCATAGAGCGTGCCACCGGGACGCCAGCCATCGGGGCATGTGCAGTCGCCGATGCCCAGGTATTCCAACCAGCGACGAAGATCCTCGGGCCGCTTCGCTGGGTCGGTGACATCTGGACGTTTGGTATTCATAACAACAATTATGGTGACCTCATCCGTCGAGACGGTCCCACAGGAGTACCGCCAAGGTTAGCGCCAGCAGCGCGGCGAAGAACCAGACCGCCGGCTCACTCACGGTTCACCCACTCGAGCCAGGCGTCAGCTATGAGCAGCACATCTCGCGAGCTGACCTCAGTGGACATGGCCTTGCCGGCGCAGAACGCCGCGGCGGCTTTCAAGACGGCCAGTCTCGCAATCTGACGGTCGCGCTGCGACACGCTAGCTGTCACGCTGGTGTGCTCGTCACTCTGGAGAACTTCGATCGTCTTGAGAAAACCTTTGTCGTCGATGTCGGCTCGGACGGTGCTGCCGACTGGCGGCAAGTCGACAGGTCGGAATTTGCTGACGTTGCGCCACTCGCCGCCGAGCTTGATCCCCTTCGGGTTGGCGCTTTCGACGGTCCCTTCGACAGTCATGGCTAGAACGCGTACTCCTGCTGCTCTTCGCTCTGGATTCGGAGAAAATGGATGGCCCTTATGTGCTTGCAAAGCATGTGCAGGCCGACGTCGCCGATGCGGGTGTGGCGCAGGCCGTACTGCTGAAAATCCTGGCAGGTGCAGCTTGTCTCGGTGACCAGGTAGTAGAGACCCTTGACGGTCTGGCTGGGCATGGCGACGATGGGCTCGCCGTCGCGGGTGATGAGGTGGCGCCACTGGCCGGCGGTCTCGGTGAGATCCAGCGCGCGCACGCTGCGCTTGTCGACGGGCTCGGCGCGCCTGGCGAAGGCGGTCATGGTCGCCGCCCCAGGCATCGCTCGTGGTCGACGCAGATCGTGGCGCCGTAGCTGTTCTCGCGGAAGGGGAGTTGTCGGCTGCCGCAGTAGTCGCAGGACTCGGCGCTATCTCGGCGGGCGTAATCGCGGCGAAGGCTCGCGGCGAGTTGCTGGCTGGTTGGCTCTGCTTGGTTGTTCATCGTGCTGAAAGTATGCCATACTTCAATCACAGAAACAACATAGATATGACCACTGAGATAGGATGTACGGAACTGTGACGCGCACCAATGCCGCAACTACGGGTACGCTACGAACGATGCCTGCGCTACCAAAGCTACGCCAGTACCGCGAGCGCGCCGCGCTCACTCAGGACGAGCTGGCCAGGAAAGCCGGCACCACTCGCAGTACCATCATGCGCCTCGAGAACGGCGCCGACTCGCCATACCCGGCGACGATCCGCAAGCTGGCCGCGGCACTGAACGTCGAGCCGCAGGACCTGATGGGACCTATGGGAAAGAGATGAGCGCCGCGTCGGAAGCCACCGACCGGCGCTCGTGGCAAGTCATCGGTAAGAAGGACCTGCAATGACTACTGTAACAGTCAAGTTACCCGACTTTTGTAAGACGGACAGCGCCGCATTCTTCAATGGCAGCGGCTATTACGGCAGCGCCAAGCGCTGGAACCACTGCCCTCTTCTGGCGTTCGTTGCGACGGACGGCGAGGTTGAGGTGCAGATCTTGGACAGCCAATCGGAGGTCCGCAGGAGCACGCTGCCGGATAGCACGCCTTGCATGCAGCAATGGCGTGGCGAGTGGCGCAGCGACTTCTTCAGGTTCACTCTGGGCGAGGCACGCGCCGCGCTCAATCGCCCATGACCATCGACAAGCGCAGACAGCCGGCGCCGGCGCTGATTGGCTTGCTGATCCGCAACTCAACGCTCAAGCAGGTGGGCAACCATCGCTCCGAAGTCCAGTACGACATGGGCCAGGTCATCGAACGGCGCGGATTCCTGAGCCGCGTCTATGACGAGCAGGGAACCAGCGGTAAGGATCTGAGTGTCCGCACCGTCACACTGGGGATGCTGGATGACGTCGACCGCGGCGAGTTGCGCGGTATCGGCGCGGAGGACGTGAAGCGCCTGACTCGTGACGAGTTCGGGATCGACGGTGGCACTATCGCCAAACGGCTAGCCAACGCCGGCGCCCTCTTCGTCACCCGCGACAAGGTCTACGACCTTCGGAACGGCGACGATCTACTGCAATTCCAGTTTCAGTGCTTCCTCAGCGGTATCGACTGGCGCAACATCCGCGACACCTTCTGGAGCGGACGTATCAAGGCGCTCGAGAAGGCCCCGCTGTTCGCGCGCCCACCGCTGGGCTACTACTCGGAAACGGTCGCGATCGACGACCGCGGACGTCCACTGAAACGGGCCGCAAAGAATCCTGAGCAGGCTGCGGTGCTGATAGAGCTCATCGCCGCATTCAATGAGTGCGAGACGCTGGCGGCGGTCCTACGGCGTCTGCGCGACCGCGGTGTGAAGCGTCCGCTCGTCCATTACGACAAGAAGGAACTTGAGGGATGGACGGCACCCGGCTTGCGTTGGATTCTGAACAACAAAGCGTACGTCGGCATATTTGAAGAGGGGGGCGCGACCCGGCGCGACGGCAAGACGCCACGCTCCAACGTCTGGCACAAGTTCGCCAGCGACGAAGACGGGCAGATCCGCAGCTTCACCCACGTACTGCCCGAGCTCGCGTACTGGGCGCCGTCGGACGTCCGACGCTGGAAGAGCAAGTTCAGTGCGCCGGAGGGAGATGTGCCGGCCAGGCGAGACCGCCGATACCCGCACCCGTTGCTCGGCGTTCTGGTATGCAACCAGTGCGACGAGCTGATGGTGGGCAACGGGCCGGGCTCGTACATCTGCCGCAACCATGCCGGCACCGGTTGCTCGCGTCCGCAGACATTGAGCGAACAGGTCACGGTCGCGCTGCTGCAGACCATCCTGGAAGAAACGCTCGCCAGCGTTACCGACCTGGCGCAAGAGGCCGAGGCGCAACTCGTAGAAGACCGGCCCTCGGCCGACGCGCTGAGGCTGGCTTACCTGCAGGAGCGGTCCGAAGAGATGGCCCGGATGGTCGCG
>Ga0070712_100000268_pt1 | contig 29213 bp, 28 predicted proteins | sample LARL81metaG_FD_71396 | JGI IMG/M metagenome (GOLD analysis project Ga0070712, IMG submission 71396) | Corn, switchgrass and miscanthus rhizosphere microbial communities from Kellogg Biological Station, Michigan, USA - LAR L8-1 metaG | ecosystem: Host-associated > Plants > Roots > Rhizosphere ...
TGTGCGCAACCGCACCTCGGGATCCTTGTCGGGGCTGCCGTAGTGCGCCAGGCCCTTGGTCTCGAACAGTGTACGCGACGTGGTCTCCAGCATCATGCCCATCGACGGCGCAACCGGCTTGAGCCGGGACAGCTCCGACCACGACATGACGCCCGGGTTCAGGTGTGGCAGCAGCCCCGTCTCTTCCAGCACCCGGATCGCCATCGCGCGCACGTAGTCCAGTGTGGAGTCATAGCCCCGCTCGTCGAGCCACTGGCGCGCCTCGTCCCACCTCGCCTCGGGACGGTCACCGAGCGTGAACAACGCTTCCTTGCAACCCAATTCGGCGCCCCGGCGGGCGACGTCGAGTATCTCGTCGGGCTCCATGTACATGCCCATGCCGGCGGCGCGCAGCTTGCCTGGCACGGTGACGAACGTGCAGTAGTGGCAGGTGTCGCGGCACAGATGCGTGACGGGAATGAACACCTTGCGCGAGTAGCTGACGGGCAGCCGTCCAGTGCCGCCACGCCGGCCCGCGGACACGAGCCCCGCGTCGCGCACCCGCGCTGCGCTGGCACACAAATCGGCGAGGTCCTCGCCACGGGCGGTCATGGCGATCGCGGCCTCGTCGACGTTGAGCGCGACCCCGTCGCGGGCGCGGCGCAACACCCGCCGTAGAGCAGCAGCGCCGGACGCACCGGACTTCGGGGGGACCACCGGGCTGGGCAGATCGGCGCCGCGCTGGGGGTTCAGAGCCACTCCCGTGTAACCCCACGGTCGTCGAGAATCATCCGCATGTCTCACATTCTGAAACCACTGCGCCCGACATATCGGCCACAGTAGTCCGCGTGTCGACGACGGTGGCGGGCTGCCGACCCGCAAGGTGCCACCGACACGCCAATTGGCGTCGATTACCAGACGCAGCCAGCAAACCCGGCGTAGGTTTTCATCCAGGTCGGGGATTGCAAAAGACGAAAGAGCCTTTATGAATATTTCCGCACGCTCAGTCCTCATGGCCGGCCTCGCCACGGTCACGGCGAGCGCCGTCGTCATCGCCCCGTCGGTGCAACCTCCCCCGCCCCCCAGGCCGACGATTCAACTCGCGGCGGCGGTCCAGCCTGTGGCGCAACCACCGGCTCCCACAACCCTGTCGGGATGGGTGCAGCGGATCCTGATACCGCCGAGCTTCGGCACCTCGCCGCCGCCACTGCCGCCCCCAATCGTGGTGCCTACTCCGGGGTCCATCGGCAGCAGCATCACCAACATCTACATTGCGATCGAACCGTGGGTGCACTATGGGTTCGAGGTCGCCCAGTACGCGGTCGGCTGGATCCCCTATGTCGGTTGGTTGGCACCACAAATCGACTACTTCTACCACCTCGGCGAGCGGATCGTCCGTAGCATCGTCTTCAACATCGCCGACTGGCTTGATGGGAAAATCAGCTTCGGCCAGGGCTTGGTCAACGTCGGCGTCGACACCATCAACTCGTTCATCTTCTTCGCCAACGACCAAATCGGGTTCTGGTTGCCGCCGTTGCCGCCGCTGCCGCCACTGCCGCCGATCTGCCTGCGTTGTAACACTCTCGCTACGACGACGCTTGTGGACCCGACGGCGGCGCCGGGGGTGGGGGTCGGGAATGCCGGTAGCTTGCAGGCCTTGCTCGACCGCGTTCTCAACCCTCTCAACGGAGACGTCAACGGGGCTTTCAAGGGCGGCGCCGGGTTGAGCCCCCTCGTTAGAAACGGAATCGCAGACATACGCGACCGGTTGGGCGTTCCTTTGTCCCCGCCCGATCAGGAGAGGATGTCGGAGATCGGTACCGTGCCGTCGATGGTCAAAACGCCATTCGCGCAGTTCAATTCCACGCTCAATTCCGTGCGAACCCGCATCGGCACCGAAGTGGATGTCGACCAGACGACGCCCGGTCCTGTGACCCGGGTGCGCCATGAGATTCGCACCAATTTCAACGCCACCAACCGCCAGACTCTGGAAACCGGCACCAACGGTGTTGTCCGGGCTCAGGGAGATGTGCGCGGCACCGTGGGGAAGGCGAACGTGTTCGCCAACGTGTCGCACGTAGGCAGGCCTGGCAAAACCGCCGAGGACGGCGCAACCGCCTCGACGAACGTGTCGAAGAGTTTCGGCGACACCGCCAGGAAGGTAGTCAAGAAGGTGCGGCAGACCGCTAAGAACAGGCCTGCCGACCACGACTAATCGTTTAGCGCGGCCGGTTGCGCCGGTACAGCACCAGCGCGGGCGGCACCGCACCCAAAACGATCAACAGCAGCGGTGCGTACTCCATGACTCCGACACCGCCAAACACGATGTCGTCACCCGGCCCGCCGAACGTCAGCCCTGCGACGGTCAGCAGCCATGACCACAACGGCACCGCGGCGACCCGCGGCGATGAGGTCCACTGCAATGCGGCCCATACCAACGCGGCGTTGACGAGTCCACTGACCAGGGCACTGATCGGAAAGGGCACCGATCCGATTCGGAGCGGAAGAAAGAACGCCGCCGCCACGGCCGAGAGCACACCGTCGATCGCAAGCAGGATTAGAACGACGGTACGCAGCGGGGTCAGGTGGGGATGCTGTCTAGCAGTGCGACGAGCGACCCGATCACCCACTGGAAATTGTCCGCGCGGTCCTGCCAGTGCTGCAGGTTGGGATCCATGTCCGGGTCCATCGCCCTCCCTTTCGCACGCCGCCGACTGTCGGGCAGCTTACCGCGAGGCAGTTGCGCTATTCCAGGTTCAACCCGGCGAGAAGATCCGTTTCCCACCCGCGGTCGTCGCGTTCGCCGGGGGTGCCCGCCGCAAGGACGTAGTGCTCGACCGCCCCGATCGGCAGGGCCATGTTGTTTGACAGCGCGCAGGACCGGCCGTTCGGCGCAACGGAGACCTGGGTGGCGTGAGCACGCAGCGCCGCGACCTTCGCGGGCAACTGATCGGGAACGTCGATCGCGGCGTCGATCGCGGCGTCGGGATACCCGAACGGCACCTCGTCGATCGATACGCGTTTCCATTGCGGGGGAACGTCTCCGAGCGCCTCGAGTCCCGCGGCCATCGCGGGCTTTGACATCACGGTCCAATACAACTTCGGCACGGTCCATGGTTCGCCGGGGAACTCGTTGCCGCCCGATGCGGCCACTGCCGCCATCGTGACCTCGTGCGCGTGGATGTGGTCGGGGTGACCGTACCCGCCGTTGGCGTCGTAGGTGACGACGACGTGTGGCCGTAACCCACGGATGATCTCGACCAGCGCACCGACGGCTTCGCTCGGGTCGGCGTCGACGAATCGCTGCCGCTGTCGCGGCGGCGTGCCTTCCATCCCCGAGTCGCGCCACCGTCCTGCACCGCCGAGGAAGACCGGTGCCCCGATTCCCAGCGCGTTCAGTGCGGCGCTCAGCTCTCCGATGCGGAAGCCACCCAGTTGGTCTGCTTGTTCGCCGACCAACTGAGCCCAGCGCTCGCCGATAACCTCCCCCTCCTCGCCGAGCGTGCACGTGACAACACACACCTGGGCGCCCAGCGCGGCGTAGTGGGCGATCGTCGCGCCGGTTGTCAGCGTCTCGTCGTCCGGGTGGGCGTGCACGAACAACAGCCGGGGGCTTTCCATCGCACCAGCTTGCCTGCTGGCCATCGACCGCAACACAGCACCCCGGGTGGCATAGATTCGTTTCGTGACACGGCGCGCCGTCGAGTTCGGATGTGCGATTGTCGTCATCGGCCTGTTGGCAGGTGTCGCCGGGGCGGCCACCACGCTGCTGCTGCACGCGGTCGAACACCTCACGTATCACTACACATTCGGCACGCTGCTCAGCGGCGTCGGCGAAAGCAGCATGGTCCGGCGTGCCATCGGTCCGATGGTCGGTGGTGCGCTCGCCGGTTGTGGTTGGTGGATTCTGCGGCGGCGCACCGAGGTTCCCGGCTTGACGGAGACCATCAAGAGCCACCGCGCGATTCCTCGCGTGCCGTTGTCGATCGACGCTGCGCTGCAGGTGCTGATTGTCGGATCCGGCGCGTCGCTGGGCCGCGAAGGCGCTCCGCGCCAACTCGCCGCGGCCCTCGGCGATTTCGGCACCACTCGGCTGGCGTTGACGGCGCGTGATCGCGAGATCCTGCTGGCATGCGCGGCCGGAGCCGGTCTCGGGGCGGTCTACAGCGTTCCGCTCGGCGGTGCATTGTTCGCGGCCCGCATCCTGCTCGGCACCTGGCATCCGAGAGCAGTCGGTGCCGCGTTGATCACGTCAAGCCTCGCGGTTGCGGTGGCATCGCCGGTCACCCATCTCGAGCATGCGCTGACGTGGCCGGACGCCAGGCTCTCCTACCTGTTCGGTTTCCTGGCGCTGGCCATCGCGCCGTTGGCGGCCGCGGTGGGTCTGGCGTTCAACCGCGTGATGGCCGCCGCGCGGCCGAAGGTCCAGTTCAAATCGTGGGTGCTGATTCCTGCGGTCGCCGCCGCCGGACTCTTGACCGGTATCTGCTCGATCTGGTGGCCCGAGTTGCCGGGCAACGGCAGAAGCATCCTGACGGTGAGCGTGAACAGTGGTCTGACTCTCGGCGCGGCCGCGGTCATCCTGTTGTTGAAGCCGCTGCTGACCGCGCTGTTCCTGCGTGCAGGCGCAGTCGGCGGCCTTCTCACGCCTGCACTCGCCACGGGCGCCGCGGCGGGGTCACTCGCGACGCTTGCCCTGAATCAGCTTGGGGGCACCCATATCCATGTCTCCGCGGTATCGCTGATGTGCGCCGCGGGCGTGCTGGCAGTCACGCAGCGAGCGCCGGCGTTCGCAGCCCTCTTCGTGTGGGAGCTCGCTCGCCCGCCGTATTGGCTGCTCGTGGTATTCGCGATCGCGGCGTTTGCGGCGCACGGCCTGCGGGTACTACGCGAGAGACGTGCCGCGCACGCTGTTGGTGCGGCATGATGATTGCTGGCCGACTATCGCTACCCAACGCTGGCAGTGTGGTTTCGCATCAATCGGGCCGTAACGCCGTTTGCGACGGAGCACCGGCCACCGGTGGACCGTCCGCGGTTGGCAACAACATAAAGCCCGGTGCACGCGCCACGACAAGCAGGCCTCCGGCGCGGCGACCGGCACTGCGGCAGCAACTTTTCTTGGCTTGGGCTCGCGGTCCTGGTCACCGTCACTGCCCCTGGATGGCGAACAGAGGCCAAAGCCGGACGCGTTGCGACAGTTCGTTGCCGAATTCCACCGTGCTGCGTTTGTGACAGCACTGGGGTCCGCTGATTCTGCACTAAGACCAGATAAAGCGTTGCCGTCGATGTGCGAATCTCGCAAATGATCGTCAAGTGTCGATAAGCCTGATCACCTTGGCAGAGTGTGAAGTAGGCACAGTAAAGCTAACTAGCATATCGATGTACTCATCAATCATCAGCACCAGCTGGCAACTTGCGGATACGTCGTTGTCGTGATGAGACCCCGTGTTTGCCAAACCGTGATTCGCACCGGCGAATAGCAATGACAGCTACTTGCAGTGGCAAGCAATGTCCTCCTGATTGGCACTCTTCAGATTTGCGTGAAAATAATTCACACGGATTTGACGCTGATTTCGGGTTGACTCAGCTATGTTTGCTGGGTCGGGTCGAACTGAAAGGGTACTGATATGCAAGTCGCTTTACGTCGCTCGTATGCCGCCGGTGGGGTGGCGTTGCTCGGGGCCGGCTATATCGCCATGAGCCCGATCGCACCACCCCTACCGGATCTCCACCTCCCGAGCCTCAAGGCACCTGCGGTCGAGCTCACGGCACTGCCGACTTGGCTGGCGTGGTTGCAGACCGGAACAGTACAGCTCCAGGAGCAACTGGCCGCTTTGGGGGCGGGCATCCAAGCCCGGATCGATGACCCGTTGCCGATCATTACGCAATTGATTGTGAATGGGGTGGGCTACGCACAGGACTTCGCGACAGCGTTCAACACCTCGGCCGGTGTAATCGCAGAGGCGCTCGTCGGCTTGCCGCTTCAGCTCGTGCTCGCGATTCAGGCCGCAATCGCGAATCCAGCCAACATCCCGGCGATTCTCAATGACCTGGTAACGGGGTTGGTGGACACCGTGACCGACGCTGTCACGCCGGTCGTTGACGCGGTGACCACGGTGGCGACCACTGTGTTCACCCACGCCCTTGGCGTGGCCGACGCAATCATCACCAATGCTCCCGACATCGCGACCGCAGTACTCAGAGCGCCGATCCTGATCGGGACGCAGGTCGTCGACAGCACCGTGGCGGTGCTTGCCGCCATCGCGACACTACGTCCAGGAAATGTCATCGGCGCAATTGGTCAAGGCCTCGTGGACCTCGAAGGTGCAACGGTCGGCGCCATCACTCCGATCGGACACGCGCTGCGCGCTCTGCAGCTCGACATCGCGGACGCGCTGGCCGCCACGCCGGCCCCGCTGGCCGCAGCCAGCGACCCAGCCGCAGTGCCGGGGCCATCGGCGAAAATGCTGACGGTCAACACCGGGGGTACTGCAGGCACAGCGGTGACGACGCCCAAGGCGGTGACGGTCGCCGAAGAAAAGCCGACTCCCGTACGCGATGCGGCCGATCGAGCGGTGACGATTTCGGCACAGGTCGCCAGGTCCAGTGTCGAGGTCCGTGGCGTCATTGTCAGCGCGCAGGGCGAGGTCATGACGGCTGCGATAGACGGGGCCGAGGGTGTCGCCCATGCCGTCATAAACGGTGGCGACGTGAAAGAAAACGTCACGACAGCCCGCACCGACGTCAAAGGCGCGATGACTGACGGCCGGGCCGATGTCCGTGCCGCTGTCGACAAGGCCCGTGATGACATCCGCAACGCAGCAGGCGGCGCTATGAAGCAGAGGGTCGCCGCCGTGTCCGCGAAGAGGTCTGCTGCATCCAGTGGGGAGAAGGGCGCCGGATAAGCTCCAACTAGGGATCGCCTGCTCGATCCCGACGGCGTTCGCATCGGCCCCCTCCAATCGCAGGGAGGGGGCCGATTGCTGTGCGCTCCCCCTCCGTTCAGGTGAACCAGGCCCGCAAACGCGTTCGCCAGTGAAAGTGACACATCCTCTGCTGCAACGGATTCCAGCACCACCACCGGCACGAAATCCAAGTCGGGCACAGATTCCGACGGCAAGAACGCAGCCGGCATCTACACCAAGGATGCGACCGACTCCAAGGCTGACGCCAAGGGCAAGGGTGACACGTCGACAGGGAAGGCCGACAACGGCTCGAACAAGGCGTCTGGCGGGAAGGATTCCTCCGGCGCGACGTCAGGCCACAAGGCGGCACACAAGAACAACAAGTAGCCAACCCGGAAGGCCCGTCGGCCCCCTTGCTGGCGGAGGGGGGCCGATTCCCGTCCTGACCGGCGGATCCTCAGTATCCGCTCAGGAGGTGCCGGGATAATTCCCATCTGTTATGAGTCGACCGGCCGTTTCGGCGTTGGATACGGAGCCGGTACTGCGGGTGGACGGCCCGCGGCACCGGCTTCCGCGCAGCCGACCTCGGATCCGTGCCGCAGGCCGGGTGCTGGGAGGATTGGCCGCCGTCGTCGTGCTCGCCGTCACCGCGATGGGTTGGGCCGGCTATCGCAATCTGTCCGGAGGCATCACCACCTCGCAGGCGCTGGCCGGCGGCCCGGCGTCAGTCGGGGGGGCGCAGAACATCCTGATCATGGGATTGGACAGCCGCCTGGACCAACACGGCCAGCCGCTCCCCCAAGACATCTACGACGCGCTGCATGCGGGCGACGAAACCGTCGGCGGCTACAACGCCAACGTTCTGATCCTGTTGCACCTACCCGGCGGCAACGGTCCCGTCAGCGCCGTATCGGTGCCCCGCGACGACTACGTCGATCTGCCCGGATGCCCCAGCGGCGTGTGCAAGGGCAAGATCAAACAGGCCTACGGGCTGGCGTACCAGCAGACCATGAACAGGCTGAGCGACAGCATCTCCCAGTCATCCCGCGAGCAGACCGCGCGTGAAGCGGGCCGCAAGGCGGAGATCGACACGGTGCGCCGGCTGTTGAGTGTGCCGATCGACCATTTCATCGAAGTCACCCTCGGAGCCTTCTTTCAGATCGCACAAGTCGTGCAGCCGATCACCGTGTGCCTCAACGACGACACCTCAGACAGCTACTCCGGTGCGAAATTCCACCGTGGCGTTCAGCAGATTGATGCCGCGCAGGCGATGGCGTTCGTGCGGCAGCGCCGCGACGAGAACGACCAATTGTTCACCGACATGGACCGCACTCGCCGCCAGCAGGCGTTCATCGTGTCTCTGGTGACCGCGCTGCGCCACGCCGGAGCGTTGTCCAGTCCCAGCGATTTGCGCAACCTGCTACAGGTCGCCCAGCGGAACATCGCCGTCGACGCCGGATTCGACCTCGCGGGTTTCGTCGAAAACGCTTCAGCACTGACCGACACCCGCCTCACCCTCTATACGCTGCCGATCAGCGAGTTCGGTCAGGACCCTGCGGGCGAGGACGTCAACATCGTCGACGTGCACGGCATCCGGGCGATCGTGCACAACCTGTTCACCAACGGGGCGCCCCCCGACACCCCGATCCCATCGCAATCCCGTTCTGCCCCAACGACACTCGATGTCATCAACGCCACAAGCCACAGCCGCCTCGGCACGGCAGTCGAACAAGCCTTCGGCGCCGACGGACTGACCGCGGGAACGGTCAGCACCGCAGAGAGCCTGGCCGAAACGAGCACCATCGCCTACGGGCCAGGCGCCGGCGACGCCGCGCACATGCTGGCCGACCGCCTTCAGCTCGCCGCCACGGCGTCCGACGCCGTCGCGGCCGACACGGTGCGGTTGACGATCGGTGCCGACTTCCCCGCCGCCGAGTACTTGCGCGGCAGCACCAGCAGTACCGCCGCCACCGCGGCCCCGGTCACCACGGTCGACGCAACGGCCAGTGGAACCCAGGCGCCTGCACCGACCGACCTCACCGAGATGGCCGGGACGAACACCCCGTGCGTGAAGTGATCACTGCGGCGCCTTGACCCACTTTCCGGCGTCGCCGACGATGCCCACCGGCACGGCCCCGGACAGGCTGACGTTCTGCACGCTCGGGCCCGCCGCGACGATCGTGGTGTCCTGCAGGATCGGCAGCACGGTCGACATGTTCCACAGCCGCGGTTCGACCGCATTGATCACCTGACCGATGTCGTCGGTGCCGTCCAGCGCCGCGTCGATCTTCGGCTGGATGCTGCGGTCGCAGACGCCGGTGATGTTGCTCGGCGCCTGGACGAGCTGACCGGATTCCGGCGCCGGGATCGGACTGGTCTGCGTCGCCGTCGTGGTCGGCTTCACCGGCGTCGGCTGGGTGCTGGCCGGCGACGACGACGGCGACGAACTCGTCGTCCCCGGCGTGGCCGTCGAGACCGCTGTCGCTTCCAGCGCGGGGCAGCCGTACCGCGAGGCCAATGAGGTCGCCAGGTCGCCGCCCGCCTGATGCCAACCCACGACGGCGTCGACGCGGTTGTTGATCAACGCATCACCGTAGAGCACCACCGGGTCCAGCGCCGAGATGGACGCCGTGATGCCGACGTTTCGCAGTTGATCTGCCGCGGTGTTCGCGACCGCAACCGCGGTCGGGTCGTTGGCCGCCACACCGAGGACGAGCGTCAGCGGAACGCCGTTCCTTGTGATCCGCCCTCGGTTGTTATCGGGCGCGGGCGTGCCCGGCGTCGGCGGCGGCGGCGGCGTCTCGACGGGCTCAACCTGATAGCCCGCTTCGGCCAACAGAGCGAGCGCGCCCTCCTTTGTCATCGCGGGCGGCGCGGTCGGGACGTAACCCGGGTCGGACGGGGACCGCACCTGTGCCTGTGCGAGGGTGACGGTGTTGTCGTCGCCTGCACCCACCGACGCGAGCAGGTCGACGTCGAGCAGGCCCAGAATCGCTTTGCGCACTTGGGAATCCGCGAGTGCGGGCTGCTGCGCCCGAAGCGTCAGCTGCATGACCCGCGGTGTGACGATACGCGCGGTCCGCACGTCGGGAATCGCTGACAGTTGCGCGAACGCCGCCGCGCCGCCGTGTACCTGGGCGACCTGGGTGTCGCCGTTGCGGATCGAATCCGCCAGCGCGGCAGTCGCGCCGCCGCGCCGGAATAGCACCTGGTCGGGCTTGGCGGGCGCACTCCAGTAACGGTCGTTACGGGCCAGCAAGATCTCGTCGCGCTGCGGGTCGATGCTTTCCACGCGGAACTGGCCACCGGTGACCGGCAGCGCGCGCGCCAGTCCTGCCGCGAATCCGCCGGGCACGTCCTTGACGATGTGGGCGGGGAGGATGTTGTTGAACAGCTCGCGCCACGCGGGGTACGGCTGCGAGAAGGTCACCACCGCCGTCTTGCCGCCCTCGATGGATTGCACTCCGGTGATCAGGTCATAGCCCGCGGGGTCCACGACACCGGGCTCGCTGACCATCTGACGCCACAGGTACCAGAAGTCGTCGGCGGCGATCGGGGCGTTGTCGGTCCACGAGGCCTCGGGGCGGATCTTGTAGGTGACAGTGAACGGGTCCTGGCTGGTGACCTCTGCCGACTCCAGCAGCGTGGTGTCGAGCTCCCAGCGAGATCCAGTGGGCGAGTTCGGATCCGGAGCCGGCCGAAACGAACTGGGCAGAACGAGAGAGCTGATCGCCGCGTTCACCGGCGACTGATCCGACAGCAGGTGCGGGTTGAAGCCGGGCCCGATCGAGTCGATCGCCATGATGATCTGCGTCGCCTTCGGCGGCGGCGGTGCCGCGGTCTTCGACGTGTCGGTGCTCTGCGGCGCGGGCGGTGGGCTGACCGTGCAGCCGGAAGCCACCATCATCAGCGCGGATAGCACGACGATGATGCGAGGGGGGCCCGGCACGCTGTTCAGGGTATCGGCATGGTTAACCGCGGGCCTTGGCCCGGGAGCGGGCGCGTGCCCGTTGAGTGGCGTCGAGCTCGACCTTGCGCACCCGGACCACCTGGGGCGTCACCTCCACGCACTCGTCGGCGGCGCAGAACTCCATCGCCTGCTCGAGGTCCAACTCCAGCGGACGGGCCAGCGTTTCGATCACGTCGGCGGTCGAGCTGCGCATGTTCGTCAGCTTCTTCTCGCGGGTGACGTTGACGTCGAGGTCCTCAGCCCGAGGGTTGATGCCGACCACCTGGCCCTCATAGGTGTCCTGGCCGGGCTCGACGAAGAATTGGCCGCGGTCGGCGAGCTGGATCATCGCGAACGGCGTGATCGTCCCCGAGCGGTCGGACACCAGCGAGCCGGTGTGCCGCGCGCGGATGTCGCCCGCCCACGGCCGGTAGCCGTCGAACACCGCGTTCGCGATGCCGGTGCCGCGCGTCAGCGTCAGGAAGTCGGTCCTGAAGCCGATCAGCCCTCGGCTGGGCACGATGAAGTCCATCCGGACCCACCCCGCCGCGTGGTTGGTCATCTCTTCCATCCGGCCCTTGCGGCCGGCCATCAGCTGCGTGATGGCGCCGACGAACTCGTCGGGGCAATCGATCGTCATCGCCTCGAACGGTTCGTGCAGCTTGCCGTCGATCGTCTGGGTGACGACCTGCGGCTTGCCGACGGTCAGCTCGAAGCCCTCGCGCCGCATCTGCTCAACGAGCACGGCCAGCGCCAGCTCGCCACGGCCCTGCACCTCCCAGGCGTCCGGGCGGTCGATGTCGACGACTTTGATGGACACGTTGCCGACGAGCTCCTGGTCGAGCCGGCTGCGGACCATGCGGGCGGTGAGCTTGTGTCCGGACACCTTGCCCGCCAGCGGCGAGGTGTTGGTGCCGACGGTCACCGAGATGGCAGGCTCGTCGACCGTTATGCGCGGCAACGCGTGCGCGTGGTCCGGATCGGCGAGGGTGTCACCGATCATGATCTCCGGCAGGCCGGCGACAGCGACGATGTCGCCGGCGATGGCCTCGTCGGTCGGGGTGCGCTCGACGCCCTCGGTGACCAGGAGTTCGGTGATCTTGGCGTTCGTGATGACCGGGTGACCGTCCACTTCGCGCATCCAGGCGACCTGCTGGCCCTTGCGAATCCGGCCCTTGTAGATGCGGATCAGCGCGAGGCGGCCGAGGAAGGCCGACGCATCGAGGTTGGTCACCAGGGCCTGCAGTGGCCCCTCGGGATCGCCCTGCGGTGGCGGAATGTGTTCGAGCAGGACGTCGAACAGCGGGTCGAGGTTGTCGCCGTCGGGATTCTCGCCGTTGGCCGGTTCGGTGGTGCTGGCGATACCTGCGCGCCCAGACGCGTAGAGCGTGGGCAATCCGAGGGCGTCCTCGGCTGCTTTCTGGGCCTCCTCGTCGAGGTCGGAGGCGACATCGAGCAACAAGTCGTGGCTTTCAGAGACAACCTCGGTGATCCGCGCATCCGGCCGGTCCGTCTTGTTGACGACAAGGATCACCGGCAGGTGCGCGGCCAGGGCCTTGCGCAGCACGAAGCGGGTCTGCGGCAGCGGCCCCTCGGAGGCGTCCACTAGCAGCAGCACGCCGTCGACCATCGACAGCCCGCGCTCGACCTCGCCCCCGAAGTCCGCGTGACCTGGGGTATCGATCACATTGATGACCTTCACGCTGCCGTCGGCGTGGTGGCGGTGCACGGCGGTGTTCTTGGCGAGGATCGTGATGCCTTTTTCCCGCTCGAGGTCACCGGAGTCCATGATGCGCTCCGTGGTGTCGTCACCGCGGTGGTGCAGGGCGCCCGACTGGCGCAGCATCGCGTCGACGAGGGTCGTCTTCCCATGGTCGACGTGAGCCACGATGGCGACGTTGCGAAAATCCACGCCTGAGATTCTCCCAGTGCGGTCAGCCAATCACGAAAACGAGAGACGTCCGTCACTCGAGCGATCGCCTCGCACAGAAACTCTGGCTCGACGCATATCCCCCGCACAGGATGCGGGCGTAGCGTCAGAACCACACGCCGAGAGTGGTTGGAGGTCGACGAGCATGACCATTGAAGAGGTTTTCACCATCGCTGTCATCGCCGTTCTGGCGACTGCCGCTACTGCAGCGATCTACCTCGGATTGCTCAATTGGATCGGCGCGTTCTACGTAGTCCGCTGTGCAGCGTGCCACCATCTGACGTTCTCGTCGTCGAAGGGGGCACAGGCTTCGTGCCCGCATTGCCGTCACCCGGTCTTGATGCACCCGATCCAGGCGCTGCACCGCTCTGGCGTGCCCGTGGTGAACGACCGGTTGCACTACTGACATACGCGCTCTCCTGGCCCTGTCACGGCACCCGGGCCGTCGGACGATGCTTGCGGGTCGGCTAGCGCGGGTACCGCATGTAGATGCGTTCGCGGAATCCGTTGATACGGCCGAACATCTCTTTTTTTCGCCCGACGTCGACGAACCCGACCTTGCGATAGCAATCGCGGGCGGCGGTGTTGACGTCGGTGACCTCGAGCTCGAATTCGGTGTAGGGCGTTTGGGCGATGACGCCCTCGACGAGCTTGGTGGCGACGCCGTGGCGGCGTCCGCGCTCGGCAACGGCGACCAACTCGAGGTAACCCGTCGCCGCCGGATACGCGAGCTGAGACATCCACTGCCGAGCCAGGATTCGGGCGGCAAGCGTGCCACGGACAAGGCCAAGGTGTCGGCGCCAGTCCGCGGCCGTCACGCGCATGGCACGCCCGGTGTGGTCGGTGCACGCGATCGCTCCGACGACGTCACCGCCGCGGTCCGCTACGAAGAACCGGTCGACTTCCACGGCGGGGGTGAGCGCGGCCGTGATTCTGTCCGTGTCGCGCGACAGGGTGTTGAACTCGTGCCGATACGCCTCGGCGATGACCGACGCGATGCCCGCCCGGTCGGACTCGACGGCCGGGCGCACCTTGACGCCGCCTTCGAGCAGGAGGGTCAGTTCACCGACCCAAGCGCGGTCGGCGGGCACCCATGGCAGGCCGTCGAGCTCGTCGGCACTGATCCACCGCAGCGCGTGGTGGTCGTTGGGGTGCAACGCACCGCCGGTCTGGCTGACGCGGTAGGCGCGCAGCGTCATCGTCTCGCTCAGTGCGACGTCACAACCGATCCGTGGGCCGACCGTGACGTCGACGCCGAGTTCCTCACGCAGTTCGCGGGTCAGGGCGATAGCGTCGCTCTCCCCCGCCGCGACCTTCCCGCCCGGCAATTCCCACAGGCCTGCCAACTCCGGCGGCCGCGCACGCTGGGCCACCAGCAGCAAGGAACCAGAGATCAGCGCACCCGCCACGACGATCTGGTTTGACACTGCCCGCGACGGTATATGGCGCGCTATCCGTTTGGGAACAGGCGAGGGAACAAGTCGCGCAGCCGCGGGAGGCGGGGCTTCGGGGGCGGCGCAGGCGGGACCGTCTCGACAGTCACCGGAGACCGCGGCACGGTTTCTGCCGGCGCGGTTTCCACCGGCGCGGGGGTGTTGACAGGGGGCGGCGGCAGTATCGGCGTGCCTGCAGGCACCAACGGTGACGGCGCGTAGGCCACTGTTGGGCTGGGGGGTGGCGCGGCGGTCGTCGGCGGCGGCGGAATCGGTTGGACGAGTGGATGTTTCGAGGAATTCGAGACCCAGATGACCGACACCACGAGGGCGATGAGAAGCGCAGCCAACAAACTACCGCCGACGATCGCCTGTGCAGGCAAGCGCGGTTGTGCAACCGCCGGCTCGATACTCTCGGCCTCCGGCACACGGGCCGCGGCGCGTACGTCGGTCCCTGTTGCCGCGCGCGAGCCCGGCGACGTAACCCCGTCGCCGTCGAAGCCCACCCTCACGGGATCTCGCACGTCCGCCATGTTGCTGGAGCACCCTGTTAGGTGCCTGTTAGACGACGATAGCGTCCGACTCAACCTTGCAGCGGTACGTTTAGGAAATGGCTGTGTTAACGGACGACCAAGTAGACGCCGCACTGCCCGACCTTCCCGGCTGGGAGCGCGCCGACGGCGCCCTGCGCCGCTCGATCAAATTTCCCACCTTCCTCGACGGCATCGACGCGGTGCGCAGGGTGGCCGAGAAAGCCGAGGAAAAAGATCACCATCCAGACATCGATATCCGTTGGCGGACAGTGACTTTCGTATTGATCACGCACTCAGCAGGCGGCATCACGGAGAACGATCTTGGGATGGCGCGGGAGATAAACGCGATCGTCGGGAACCCGTAGACGCGATCCACGTCAGCGTCGCCAGCGTCGCGACGATGTAGATCAGGCCTGTCCAGGCCAGATACCACGGCCGCGGTATCACCCAGATCGTCGGCTGCGCGAAGCTCAGCAGCCACGGCACCCCGACCAGGGTCAGTGCCAGCCAGCCCCAGCCGAGCACCTGCGCACCCAGCCGTTCGCGCAGCGGTCCGTGCAGCAGCCAGATCATCAGCGGGAGCAGCCACACCCAGTGATGCGTCCAGGAGATCGGCGACGCCAGCAGCCCGAACAACTGGACGACCAGGATGGCGCCGAGCCGGTCGGATGCGCCGCCGATCGCACGCCAGGCCAGCACGGCCAGCACCGCGGTGATCGCGATCGCCGCCACCACGAGCGGCCCATAGCCCGCGTCGTGGCCGAGAATCCTCGAGATGCCGCCGCGCCACGACTGGTTGAACGACGTTCCGATCGGGCCGACCCGCGTGGCGTCGCCGAGCAGTTCGGTGAAGTAGTAACGGGTTTGGTCGCCGATGACCAACGCCGAGACTGCGATCGTGCCGAAGAAGACCACTGCCGAGAACACCGCGGCCCCCCATCGCCGCGCACCCAGGAAGTACAGGCCCGACACGGCAGGGGTCAGCTTCACACCCGCGGCGAGCCCGACCAACAACCCGGACAGCCACCACCGCGTGCTGTACACCGCGTACAGCCCCGCCAATACCAGCAGCACGTTGATCTGCCCGTAGTCGAAGTTGCTCCGCAGCGGTTCGATCCAGATGCCGATCGCGGTCCACAGCATTGCGACGCGCCGGTCGCCGGCGGGTCCGGGCAGCAGCCGCTGGCTGATGCGCACCACCCCGTAGAGCGCTGCGATGGTGCCGAGTTGCCATGCGAACGCAAGGATGCCGAACGGGATCAGGTGCAGCGGATAAAAGACGACGGCGGCGAACGGCGGATACGTGAACGGCAGCGGGAAGTCGGGCGTCTGGTCGGCGTAGACGTAGTCGTAGAGCTTGCCCGGTTGGCCGATCGTCGCCGCACCTCCGACATAGACGTGCAAGTCGACGAAGTTGGCGCCGTGCGGCACCAGGTACGTCAACGCGAATCGCACGGCGATGCTGATCGCCAACAGCACCGGCGCCGCGGCGGCCAGGCGGGCGGGCATGCGCGGAGCGGTCGGAGCGGCTGCGGTGGAGGCCGTGTCTCTGTCAATGCGCCCGACTCTAGCGACGATCACCGAATCCCTTCGCATCCGTAACGTTTGAATAACCGCCACACGTGTCACTTGAGTAACACCAGTAACTGGACGACTCTCGGGCGCAGGCGTGCCGTCAACGGATTGGAAGAACCATGAAATTCACCAGGAAAATGCTTGCCACCAGCATGATCGCTGCCGCGACCGCGATACCGGTCTCGTTGGGGCTGAGCGCGACTGCCGCAGCCGACCCAGTCGCGGCGCCGGCGCCAGCGCCGAGCGTGCCGGGCCTGCCGTTCCTCCAGCAGCTGGTGACCAATCCGGCCGCGGCGACCCAGCTGGTGCAGGGCCTCACGTCGTTGCTCGGCGGCATGCAGGCTGCGGCCCCCGCGGCCGCCCCCACCACCCCTGCCGCCCCGGCGGCGACCGCATCGGTGACTCTCCCGCAGCCTGCGGCTCCCGCCGCTGCGCCGGCTGCTGCGGCCGCGCCGGCTGCTGCGGCCGCGCCGGCTGCTGCGCCGCAGAGCCTCATCCCGTCGGGCGAGGTGAATGTGCCGAACGTGCCGTTCTCTCCCGTGCCTCTGCCGCAACAGCTTTCGTTCCCCGCTGACCTGGCGGCGCTGATGCCTTCCGGTTTGGTGCCGGGTGCGGTCAAGCCCGCTGCAGCGCCCGCCGCTCCCGCCGCGGCAGCTCCGGCGGCGGCAGCTCCGGCGGCCCCCGCGCCCGCGGCGCCGGCGGCGGCACCCGGCGCTGGCATCGCGCCGCTTGTGATGCCGCTGTCCGCTCTGCCCTGACGGGTGGCCGGCACGTATCGACAACCGCAACGACGAATCGGGGAAAGATGTCATCGATCAGGACGACGTTCGCAGGCGCCGCAGCAGCCGTTGGCTCGTCGGTCGCACTACTGCTGGGTGGAATGACACCGGTGGCCCACGCCGACCCGGCGCCGCCGCCGCCGCTGCCGATCGATGCGCTGCAGGCGCCGGGCTTGTCGGCGGTGCAAAGCATCGGCCCTGCGATCCAGCAAGCCGCCGCCGACCCCACCAACGCGGCGTCGACGCTGATGGCCGCCGCGGCGGCGTTCGCGGGAAATTCGGCAATCGCACCGGATTCGAGGAACGTGGCGACGGCGGTGAACCAGTTCGTCGCGCACGTTCCCGCGCCTGGCGCGGTGCCGGGTGAGGAGGCGCATCTGCCTGCGGGCGTCGACCCGGCGCACGCCGTGGGACCCGTGCCGGACGCCGCGCCGGTGGCCGCCCCGGCTCCGCTGGCGGCACCTGTGGCTCCGGAGGTGGCACCCGCTCCGGTGGCGGCGCCCGCACCGGATCCGGCGCCCGCACCGGATCCGGCGCCCGCGCCGGCCGCTGTGCCCGCACCCGATCCGGCGCCTGCGCCGGCGCCCGATCCCGCGGCCGCCCCGGCCGCTGCGCCTGCGTTCGGTCCCGACGCCCCGCCGACGCAGGACTTCATGTACCCGTCGATCAGTAACGGGTGCCTGGCCGACGGCGGCAATGTGCTGGCGACCGCGATATCGGTCGCGGGTCCGGCGAAGATCCCGGCACCCGGGCCGGGACCCGGCCAGACGGCCTACGTGTTCACCGCGGTCGGGACGCCCGCGCCGGCAGCCGAGCAGAAGCTGCCGCTGAATGTCACGTGGGTGAACCTGAGCACAGGTAAGTCGGGCAGTGCCACGCTCAAGCCGCGTCCGGACATCAACCCCAACGGGCCGACGACGATGTCAGCGATCGTGGACACCGGCTCGGGCAGCATCATCTCGACGATCTTCGGCCAGGTGACCACCCTCGACAGGCAGTGCCAGTTCATGCCGACGATCGGCTCGACCGTCGTTCCGTAACCCGTCTCGCCCATCACCTCCGCGAGCGTGCGTGTTCCCACGGCGACACGCCGTGAATCACATGCAGAACACGCACGCTCGCGGACGGTCAGTAGGCCATGAAGAGGATCGCGTCCCGGTCGTACTCGCGGCCGGGATGCGCCTCGGACAGATGCTTCTGCGCCTTCTCGACGAGGTCGTCCTCGTCCTTACCTGTGATTGCCTCGCCGCACGGGCAGTTCAGATGAGTCTTCATAACTTCACCATCCCACAGGAAAGATGACACGCATGGAGCTATATGACGTCATGCGTACCACGGGCGCGGCCCGGCGGTTCACCGATGATCCACTGCCCGACGATGTGCTCGAGCGCATCCTCGACAACGCCCGATTCGCCCCGAGCGGTGGCAACCGTCAGGGCATGCGGGTGATCGTGGTCCGGGACAGGGCCACCCGCGACATGATCGTCGAGCACAGCGTCACGGGTGCGCGGCGCTATATCGCGCAAACCACGAACGGTGAAGGACCGTGGAATCCCGTTAAGCCCATGCAGGTTTCCGCCGAAGAGGTGGCCGCAACCGTGGTGCCGCCGTACCTCGGCGCACCCGTCCTGAGCGCCGGCGCCGTGCTCGTGATCTGTGTGGACCTCAATGTCGTGGCGGCGTTCGACCAGTACCTCGACCGCATCGGCGTCATCCCAGGCGCATCGGTGTATCCGTTCGTCTGGAACATCCTGCTGGCTGCGCGCAACGAGGGGTACGGAGGCGTGTTGACCACCATGGCAGTGGCCGAGGAACCTCGGCTCAAGGAACTTCTCGGCATACCGGATGACTACGCGATCGCCGCCGTTCTCCCAATCGGCAAGCCGGTCAAGCAGTTCACCAAGCTCACCCGGAAGTCGGTCGCCGAGCTCGCCACCCGCGAGCGGTTCGACGGCGAGCCGTTCGGCGCCTAGCGGTCGATGTTGGACATGTCGGCGTAGCGGTCGCCTGCCGCGGGGGCGATGGCGTTCAAGCGCGCCAACTGATCCTGGCTCAGTGTGATCGTGTCCGCGGCCGCGTTCTCCTCGAGCCGCTCGATTCGTTTCGTTCCCGGGATCGGCGCGATGTGGTCGCTCTGCGCCAACAGCCACGCCAGTGCGATCTGACCCGGCGTGGCATCCAGCTCCCCCGCGACGGCGCGCACCTGGTCGACGATGCGCAGATTCTGCTCGAAATTCTCTTCCGAGAAGCGGGGGTTCTGACTGCGAAAGTCGTTGGGGTCCAAGTCTGCTCGTGAGCGGATCTGACCGGTCAAGAAGCCACGGCCCAGCGGCGAGTACGGGACGAAGCCGATCCCCAGTTCCCGCGTGAGAGGCAGGAGCTCGGCCTCCGGATCGCGTGTCCACAGCGAGTATTCGGTCTGCAACGCCGCCACCGGATGCACGGCGTGCGCCTGCCGGATGGTGTCCGCCGCCGCCTCGGACAGCCCGATGTACCGGACCTTGCCCGTCTCCACTAGCTCCGCCAGCACTCCGACGGTGTCTTCGATCGGCGTCTGGGGATCGACCCGATGCTGGTAGTACAGGTCGATGTGGTCGACGTTCAGCCGCCGCAGCGAACCTTCGACAGCGACCCGAACGCTTTGCGGTGAGCTGTCTACCGTTTCGGGCGCGTCGTTGCCGTCGCGGTGCGAGACCAAACCGAATTTGGTTGCGAGCACTACGTCGTCGCGGCGCCCGGCGATGGCCCTGCCGACCAATTCCTCGTTCGTGTACGGGCCGTAGATCTCTGCCGTGTCCAGGAATGTGATGCCGAGGTCGAGTGCGCGGTGGATGGTCCGGATCGACTCGGCGTCATCGCTACCCGCGCCTGCGTAGTACGCGGACATGCCCATGCAGCCGAGGCCGAGCCGGGAGACGTCGAGACCTCCGAGTGAGACGTGTTGCATGAGCCTCACGCTAGCCCGCACCGCGCTGGCGTCCCGCCAACGCTCATCCAGCCGTCACAGTCCTCGCCCGCCGAGCCAGCTGTGGATGCGCTCGGCCACCGCGGCCCAACCGGGTTCGACCATCATGTTGTGTCCCATCTCGAAGAACTCCGCGTTCGTGCCATACGCACGGGCGGTGTCGTCTACCTCCGCCTGGGTGATGCAGCCGTCGTGTATCGCGCCGAGCACAAGCAGCTGCGCCGTCACCCGCACCGGCTTGGGCAGGTTCAACATCAATGCGTCGAGTGAGACGCGCTGACTCTCGTTGCCCAGCAGTGCCGCATAGCGTGCGACGTCGGATTCCGGAGTCTGCGCCGAGTAGAACAGCTCTCGGGCCACCACCGGTGTGTTGAAGCCATGACGGGCATCACCCGTAAACATGCCCCGGGTCACAAGCCACGGGTACCGACGCATCAGGCGCAGCGTGAAACCGCGGCTGCCCTGTGGTGGCGCCGACGCCATCAGCACGCCCGCAGGTGCATCGTTGGATTCGAGGTACTTCTGCGCGATGAAGCCGCCCAACGAGTGACCGATCACGACCGGCCTCGCCGGTAGTGTCGCGGCGACCGATTCCACATCCTCGATGTAGTCGGCGAGCGAACAGCGCCGCAGTCGTTTCGACGTCGCGCTGCCCCCGTGGCCGCGGAGACTGACCGCCAGCGCGCGGTAACCCGTGTCGGCGAAGAAATCCAGGAAATTCTGCCAGCACCATGCCGCGTGCCAGGCGCCGTGGATGAACAACAGGGGCGCAGGGTGTTCCGCGGTTGGCGATCCTTTGTCGACCACCTCGAGGCCCGAGACCGTCGTCGGCTGGAGTTCGTCTGTCATGCACAGCACCGTCCACCCGAGCTCGGGCGAGTGCCTAGAGTATGCGGCTACCCGACTTTCGCCACGTCAGGTCGTCATGTCGACGTTGGATAACAGTTCGGCAGTTTGCCAGACTCAATGGGCCATGGCTCTTCCCCAGATGACACTTGTCGTGAGACCTTGGCTTCGTGACCTGCACGCTGGGCTACGCCACAGCCGGCACCGTCGGGCAGAACCTTGAGGGACAGCTCGCGGCACTCAATGCTGCAGGCGTCGATCCGCGACGCGTGTTCACCGACAAGTTGTCCGACTCGGCCGAGCGGGTGCGCGCCGGCCTGCACGCGATGCTGAGTTACGCGCGTTCGGGCGACACGGTCATCGTGGTCGCGCTCGACAGGCTCGGCCGGTCGGCCGGCGAAGTCACCCGCACCATCGCCGACCTCACCGATCGCGGAATCAGGCTGCGGACACTGAAAGAAGGCCTGGACACCGGCACGGCGACCGGACGGGTCGTCGCCCACATCATCACGTCACTGGCCCAGCTCGACCTGGAGCGCGAGCACCAAAGAAGCTAGCGCATTGGCTCAGGCCTTGGCGGCCTTCGCTGGGTTGACTGGCTCAGGCCTTGGCGGCCTTCGCTGCTGCCTTCGCCTGCTTCTTGTACGACCGCACCTTCTCCAGCGACCCGGCGTCCTTCACGTCGGCCACCGACATGAACGAGCCGGCCTTGCCGTAGTCGCCTGCCGCCTCGCGCCAGCCCTTCGGCGTCACGCCGTACTGCTTGCCCAACAGCGCAAGGAAGATCTTCGCCTTCTGCTCACCGAATCCCGGCAGCCCCTTGAGCCGCCGCAGCACCTCTGCCCCGTCGGGATCACCGGCGGTCCACAACGCTGAGGCCTCGCCGCCGTACTGGTCGACGACGATTTGCGCCAGCGTTTGGATCCGCTTCGCCATCGACCCCGGAAAGCGATGAATCGCAGGGGTTTTCGAGCACAAGGCCGCGAATTCCTCGGGGTCGTAGTCGGCGATCTCGAAGGGGTCCACCCCACCGATGCGGTCGGCGATCTTCTTCGGGCCTGCGAACGCGTGTTCCATCGGGTACTGCTGATCAAGCATCATCCCGATTAGCAGCGCAAACGGATTGGACTCCAGCAGCGCATCGGCCGCGGGATCTTGAACTAACTGCAGGTTCGGCACCCGGCCATTCTAGGACCGCACAGCGGTGACGTTGCCCACGTGAGCCGACCAGCGTCGGCGTTACGCACGCGAGCAATAATCAATGCGGGACCGGACGCCGTGAGTGCGGTCGGGTCGGGGCCAGGTGCTTTGTGGTTAGACGCGGGCTGCTGCGTACTTCTTCAGCTGGGCTTCTAGGGCCTCCGGCTTGGAAACGAGGCCGACGACGCCGCCGCCATCCCCGCGATCCTCGATGCCGAAGTTCGGCACGAAATTGCGAATGCGGCCCTCCCGCACCAACTTCGACGGATAGTGCGGCACCTGCGGTGGCCCATCGCCTGCCGGGTTCGTCGTCCACCCAATGGTGTCGGGCGCAGTGCCCGGCCACGAGGGCGGGCGCAGCGCCATCGACGGCGTATGGCTGAACGCGACCGGTGGAGTGAACCGCGTGAAGGTACCCCACGGGCTGACCTGGTCCACCCCGTGCTCGATCAGGTCCTGCTCGGTGACCGGCGCATAGGGCTCGTCATCGACCGGACCTACGAGCTCATTGCCGAACATGGAAGTACGGATAAGCGACGCATCGACTCGCCAGAAACCGCCTTGCTCTTCCCGCCCGGCCAGCGCCGCCACCACCGCAATGGCCAGCAGATAACCGGTGAGGTGGTCATTCATCAGCCCAGGGGTCACGGTGGGAGCGTCCAGTGCCAGACCCTCGGAATGCACGTGCATGGTGCCGCTGACCGCCTGCGCAATTTGCTCGAATCCCCGGCGCCCTGCCCACGGCGTGCCAGGGGAGGCGAACGACTCGGACCCGTAAACGAGGTTGGGATTGATTTCCCGCAACTCGGCCTCGCCGAGACCAAGACGGTCGAGCGCACCTGGCCGCTGGCTGCTGATCAGCACGTCCGCGCTGGCCAACAAATCGACGAAGCGCTTGCGGCCATCGGGACTCTTGATGTCGGTCAGGATGTTTTTCTTGCCCCAGTTGACGCTCAGCCAGATCGGGGTAACCCAGTCGCCGCGGGGCGCATGGACCGCGATCACATCCGCGCCCTGCTCGGCCAACGCAAACCCGGCGGTGGGACCGGCAACGACGTTGGTCAGGTCGACGACCCGCACGCCTTCCAGCGGGCGATACTGGGCGTTGCCCAGCACGCGCTCCTTGGCGGTGCCCTGTTGGTCGATGCCGAACAACGGCAGCTTGGCCGTTGCAGCTCCCTGCGGGTGGGCCAGCCATTCCTGCGGCGTCCGCACCATGCCCAGCGCCAGGTTGAGCCCAGCGGCGACCTCGTCCTCGAGTTGCTGCGCGCTGTACTTTTCGACCGCGGCCTGGATCGCCTGAGCGTTGTTCGCGCACTGGAGATAGCTCGTCAGCGCATTGAACATGTGCGGAAAAAGCCCGATCATCTGCACATAACGCTCGTCCTTCGTGCGATAGGTCCCGTTGTCGGCGCCCACCGGCCAGGTGTCCAGCACGACCGAATAGCCGTTGAGGAATTGGGTCTGCAGCTCGTTGAGGTGGAATCCCGACAGTCGGCGGTTCAGGGTCATGGTCTGCGACGGCAGGCCGCGGACGCGGCCGAGATGTTCGACTACCGAACCGAATGCAGCGATGACGCCGACGGCGTAGTCATGCAGCTTGATCGGGCTCGGTAGGTAAGACACTCCGGGCTCCACGGTGATCTTCGCAGGATCAATCGCGAAGGGAACTGCGGCCGAGACAGTGTCGTAGGCCTTCTTCTGGAAGGGGTCGGTGATCATTTCTCTGGTTCTCCGCTGTATGTAGATGGACCGCAGAACGTGGCACTGCTCTGCTGATGTCAATCGTGTCGAGCCGTAGCCAGGACCGGGTAACCCCATTGAGGTTGGTAGTGGCAGGGTGACGTTTACGCTTGGTCACGTGGGTAAGGCCAACCACCCGGGCGAATACCTGCAGGCGCGGCGCGCGCGGGTGACGCCCGCTGAGGTGGGACTGGTGCCGGGGCCGCGACGCCGGCTTGCGAGGTTGCGCCGCGACGAATTGGCGATGCTGGCCGCAAACCCGATTGCGCGGGCACTGTCACCCGGTCTTCAAGTGGGACAAAATCTTTCGCGCTGGCCTTTTGTGGATCCCGCGGCTAAGCAGGTCTTTCCGATTGGGACGAAGCGACCGCCCTGGCCGTCCGGGGCCTGCGGCAAGGCTCCGCCGACGATCCCGACGATCCCCGACTGCGCGCACTCATCAGCGAACTGTCCAGTGCCAGCGAGCGATTCAAGCAACTCTGGGAACAGGCCGACGTGGATACCTCACGGGGAGCAGCCACCTGCGCCATCCAGATGTTGGCGATCTATACCTGACCCGCACCCAGCTCGACGTCGCCCAGTCTCCCGGCCAATACATCATCACCTTGCGCGCACAAGCCAACAGCACATCGGCGCGCGCTATCGACAAGCCACGCGCATTGCCGCCAAACAATTCAGTGCTTGACCGCTGAGAAACGAGATCTATCGGCCCATGCATTCCGCCAACGTGGCTTCACTTAGCGCGTCGGCCGCGGGATCTCGCAGTTTCGCCACTCGATCAGTCTAAGGTCCCTGGTGAGGTGAGATGTCGGGCGAGCTCGCGATAGCACTGGCCGCCGCGCTGATCCTGGCGGCGGTGGCCGCCGCGGTCATCGCGGTGCGTACTCGTCGCGTCGTGGCCACCCCGACCGAGCGTGCCGTGCACGCCGCGCTGCACACCGCCTCGCTGGCGGCGCGCGCCCTTCGCCATGGCCTCGACACCGAGTCCGCCCAGACCGCCGCACCGTTCCTGCGCGGCCTCACCGGCACCGACGGCGTCGCGCTGTTCGACGGCGACGGCCGGCTGCTCGCGCAGGACCCGCCCGACGCCTCGGTCTGGGAACTCGACGCATGCCAGCGTGCCGCGCTCGAATCGGTCTCCGGCCAGCGGCGCGTGCTCACTCACGGCCAGACGTCACAAGTCATCGCCCAACCGCTGTTGGAGGAAGGCGGTGAGGTGCTCGGTGTGCTGGTCGTAGTCACGACGCGCGCACCAGGCCCCGGCATGCTCGGCGCGGTCGGCGAGGTCGCCCGCTACGCGGCCAGCCAGATCGAACTGGCCGAACTCGACGCGTCGCGCGCCCGCCTCGACCGAGCAGAAGTCCTCGCCTTGCGGGCCCAGATCAGTCCGCACTTCATCTACAACGCGCTGAACACCATCGCATCGTTCGTGCGCACCGACCCCGACCGTGCCCGCGAACTGATCCTCGAATTCGCCGACTTCACCCGCTACTCCTTCCGCGCCGCGGGCCAGTACACGACGCTGGCCGAGGAGCTGCGCAACATCGACCGCTACCTCACCCTCGAACGGGCCCGGTTCGGCACCGCGCTGAAGGTCAAACTGCAAGTCGCCCCGGAAGTCCTCAACGTCGTCGTGCCTTTCCTTGCGCTGCAACCGTTGGTGGAGAACGCCGTCCGGCACGGCTTCGCCGGACAGAGCGAGGGCTCGGTAGAGATCATCGCCCGCGACGAGGGATCCGACTGCGTGATCACTGTCGAGGACGACGGGGTCGGAATGGATCCCGAAATCCTTCGCGCCGGGCCCGGCGACGCGCTGGCCGACGGCACCGGTGACGCCGCCCATGTGGGACTGACGAATGTCGACCATCGCCTGCGCGCGGCGTTCGGCAACGATTACGGTCTGGTGGTCGAGACGGCTATCGGCGCGGGCACCAAGGTCGTGATGCGGGTACCCAAGTTCCGGTCAGGTGTCCGGGCCAGCGGAGGTGTCGGGTGAACAAGATGCTCACCGTGCTCGCGGTCGACGACGAGGCGCCCGCGCTCGACGAGCTCGCCTATCTGCTCGGCAGGCATCCCGATGTCGGTCAGGTGTACCGCGCCGGTGACGCCACGTCCGCGCTGCGGGAACTCAACGGCCGCAACATCGACGCGATCTTCCTCGACATCAACATGCCGGGACTGTCCGGCATCGAGCTGGCCGGCGTGCTTGCCAACTTCTCGAACCGGCCCGCGGTGGTGTTCGTGACGGCCCACGACGACAAGGCCGTGGCCGCCTTCGACGTCGGTGCAATCGACTACCTGCTCAAGCCGATCCGCGAGGATCGCCTTGACGAGGCGGTGCGAAGGGTCGCCGCGGCTCGCTCTGGCCAGCCCGACAACGGTGACGACGACTCCGACGTCATCCCGGCCGAGCTCGGCGGCGTCACGCACCTGGTGCCACGGGACAGCATCGGCTGGGTCGAAGCCGAGGGTGACTACGCGCGGCTGCACTCCGCGTCGGGCTCGCACCTGGTTCGAATTCCGTTGAGCACGCTCGAAACACGTTGGCGGGAAAAGGGTTTCCAACGCGTGCACCGCTCCTATCTCGTCGCGATGCGACTGATCATCGGGCTTCGCACCAGCGACGGCGCGGTGCTGGTGCGGCTGCGGGCCAACGGCGCCTCGCCAGCGGTCGAGCTGCCCGTCAGCAGGCGCCAGGCCCGTGAACTCCGCGACCGGGTGGTCCGCGATCCGATGCGCAGCCTGAGGCCTGATGACCAGCGGTGAACGACCACAACGGGAACGAGTTGTGCTCGCGCACCGCCGCGGCGCCCGCATGGTCCGCACCCGGGTCGAGGTGCAGGAGCAGACCCTGGTCGGCGATGCTCTGGTCCGCGGCCTCGTCCGCGCGCAACTCGGGCTGGCGTTGCGGCTCGCCGCGGTCGTGGTCTGCACCGTCGGCGCAATCCTGTTGCTCAATCGGGTCTTTCCCGAACTGGCCGCCGTCACCGTGCTCGGCGTGCGGCTCAACTGGCTGGTGCTCGCGGTGCTGGGGTATCCGTTTCTCTACGGTGTCGGGCGACTGTACGTGCGGCTGGCCGAGCAGGCCGAACGGGACTTCGTCGGCGTGGTCGAGAGCGAACCATGACCGGCAGCCCGTTGACGGCCGCCGCGCTGCTCGCGGCGGCGGTGGCGACCGTCGCGATCGGCGCATACGGGGTTCGCTTCTCCCGCACCACATCCGACTTCCTGGTCGCCTCACGCAGTGTCGGGCCGCAGTGGAATGCCGCTGCAATCTCCGGCGAATACCTTTCGGCCGCTTCGTTTCTCGGCGTTGCCGGGCTGATCGCCAAGTACGGCGCCGACGCGCTGTGGTATCCGGTCGGCTTCACCGCCGGCTATCTGGGGCTGCTGCTGTTCGTCGCCGCACCGCTGCGCCGGTCGGGTGCGTACACCGTGCCGGACTTCGCCGAGTTCCGGCTCGGCTCGACACGGCTGCGCAGGGTCGCGATGCTCGTCGTCGTGGTGATCTGTGTGTTCTATCTGGTGCCGCAGTATCAGGGCGCCGGTCTGGCACTGAAAACGCTACTCGGCGTGCCGGTCTGGATCGGACCGCTGGTGGTCGGCGGTATCGTCATCGCCAACGTCGTCGCGGGCGGGATGCGCTCGATCACGTTCGTACAGGCATTCCAGTACTGGCTGAAGCTGACCGCGATCGCCATCCCCGCGCTGGCGCTGCTTGGGCTGTTCTTCACCGACCGCGGCGAACTGGGCGGTCCCATGCCACCGACGGTTCAGCACGATACGACTGTCGCAATCGAGACCGACGTAGTGGTGCAGGTCGTCGAACCGGGCGGCATCTCGGTGACCGGGGCGCTCGACGGCACTCACGTTGACGCTCAGCCCATCCCGTCGCCCGGCGAGCACACGCTGGGCGCAGGCACGACGTTGACACTGGCCGCCGGTGCGGCAACCCCGGTGGTGGCCGGAACGCCGGCGACGGGTGAGGAGTGGATTGCTTCCGGCGGTGGGCTCGGCGGCAGCCATCCGCTCTACCAGGTGCTGTCGATCATCGCCGCAACGTTCTTGGGCACCATGGGTTTGCCGCATGTGCTGGTGCGCTTCTACACCAATCCGGACGGGCGGGCGGCGCGCCGCACCGCGCTGGCGGTCATCGCGCTGCTGTCGCTGTTCTACCTGTTCCCCACTTTGTTGGGCGCGTTCGCGAGGCTGTCGGTACCGCAGCTATTGATCACCGGTACGGCGGACGCCGCGGTGCTGCTCGCACCCGGTGCGGCCATCGGCGGCGCGGCAGGCCAACTGCTCGCGGCGCTGGTGGCCGCGGGCGCCATCGCGGCGTTCTTGGCGACATCGTCGGGGCTGCTGGTCAGCATCGCGGGCGCGTTGTCCACCGACGTGCTGCGCGGGCGGGTGCGTGACTTCCGAGTCGCCGCGGTGGTCGGCGGACTGATCCCGATCCCGCTGTCACTGGTCACTTCGGGCCTCGAACTGTCCCGCAGCGTCGGCCTGGCCTTTGCGGTGGCCGCGTCGACGCTGTGTCCGCTGCTGGTGCTCGGCATCTGGTGGCGCGGACTGACCGCACTCGGCGCGGCGTGTGGGCTGGTGGTCGGCGGGCTGTTGTCGGGAACCGCGGTCACGGTGGCGGTCGCGGGCGACATCGACGATCACGTCCTCGGTGGCTGGCCCGCGGTGATGGTCGGCTATCCGGCCGCCGTGTGCGTGCCGCTCACGTTCGCGACCATGATCCTGGTCAGTCGGCTCACCCGGGCGGCCGTGCCACCCGACGTCGCGCAGATCTTCGCCCGGATGCACGTGCCGGAGCGGCTCGGCATGGGCATCGAGCGTGTCCCCCGCGGCTGAGCCCGCTGCCGCTCGTCGCCCCACACCGACCGCTCACCGCATCGCCCCCCGGCTTCACCGTGTCGACGCTGGCAGCCCTGGGTATGTGACTGACATCTCAATTAGTTTTCGCCGCAGAGCCGGTTCACATTCGAGGGTCAGGAGTTCACGATGCCGCCAACAGAAACCGCGGTCAGCGGTCAGGAGTATCTGGCCGTACAGGCCAGTCCGGAATTCCAGGAGCTGCGAAACAGATTGCGCCGCTTTGTCTTCCCGATGAGCGCACTGTTCCTGATCTGGTACTCCGCCTACGTCCTGCTCGGCGCCTTCGCGCACGACTTCATGGCCATCAAGGTGTGGGGCAACATCAACGTCGGCCTGCTCATCGGCCTTGGCCAGTTCGTGTCGACGTTCGTCATCACCGCGATCTACGTCCGGTTCGCCAACCGCGAACTGGATCCGCGCGCCGCAGCGATTCGCGCCGAACTCGAAGGCGGTGCGGCATGACCGCCCAGGTCCTTGCCGCCGGCAGCACCG
>Ga0070712_100000270_pt1 | contig 29165 bp, 25 predicted proteins | sample LARL81metaG_FD_71396 | JGI IMG/M metagenome (GOLD analysis project Ga0070712, IMG submission 71396) | Corn, switchgrass and miscanthus rhizosphere microbial communities from Kellogg Biological Station, Michigan, USA - LAR L8-1 metaG | ecosystem: Host-associated > Plants > Roots > Rhizosphere ...
TCATAACAATGCGTATCACAGTCAAACAGCCCGAACCCCAGACCAGCCATCACGCACCTCCAGACGCGCCCGGCGCCGCCGCCAGGCACCACCGAATCATACAACCTTTTTAGCTGATTCGACAACGGGTCGGCGTCGACCAGTCTGGAGAAGCGTGGAGCCGTCGACAGCCGCCACCGTACGTTCCGGATGATTGATCTACTGCCTCACGAGGCAGGCGTCGAGGATTCCGCGGACGGCCGGGACGCCTCGGCGGTGCCGGAAGTACGGGGGTGCGGGCGCCAGCAGGTGGCCAGCAGCAGCGCGGCACCGCCGGCGCCGGCCAGCGCCGCGATGGCCAGCCCCCACCAGCCGGTCACGCTGAACCCGGCCGCGTGGTCGAGCGACCAGTCGCCCGCGCCGAGGGCGCCGATCGCGCACGACACCACGGTGATCATCAGCACGTACTCGTAGCCCTCGCCGGGCCGGAAGATAAAGAAGCCGTTCTTGACGTGGTTGGCAACCAGCGCCACCAGCATGGTCCCGACCACGCCCGCCGCGGCGAGCGGGGTCAGCAGGCCGAGAATGAGCAGCCCGCCCGCGCCGAGTTCGGTCACGGTGGCGGCCAGCGCGTGCACCCGTCCCGGCCGGATGCCGATCGACTCGAACCACCGCGCCGTCCCTGGCAGCTTGCCGCCGCCGAAGGCGTGGTTCCAGCCGTGCGCCATCATCGTTCCGCCCACGATGAGCCGTAGCAAGAGCGCCGCGATGTTCACACTGACCATTCCCGCGTCCTTCCGCCCGCCCCCATTGACCCTGCAGGTACATTAATATAACTTAATTTACTGTTCAACGCGCACTGCACGGGCACCGTAACACGAGGAGCGGACATGCGGAACACTTGCGCGCGGCCGGCATGAAGTCGGCACCGTTCTCCTACCACCGCCCGGAAACGCTCGCCGTGGCGGTCGGCACGCTCGCCGCTTTCGGCGACGAGGCCAAGGTGCTCGCCGGCGGCCAGAGCCTGGTGCCGGTGATGGCGCTGCGGCTCGGGCGCTTCGGCCACATCGTGGATCTCGGGCAGGTCGGCGCGCTGAGGTACGTGCGCGACGACGGCGGCAGCATCGCGGTCGGTGCTATGACCACGCATGCGGCAGCCGGACGCGATCCCCTGGTCGCCGGCTCCGTCCCGCTGCTGGCCCGGGCCATCCCCTTCATCGGGCACTTCCAGATCCGCAACCGCGGGACCGTCGGGGGCTCGTGCGCGCATGCCGACCCGGCCGCGGAGATCCCGGTCGTGGCCGTGACCCTGGACGCCGAGATGGAAGCGGCCGGGGGCGCCCAGGAACGTACCCGGCGGATCCCGGCGGCCGAGTTCTTCGCGTCGACGTACACGACGACCCTGGAGCCGGACGAGGTGCTCACTTCCCTGCGCTTCCCAGTGTGGCCGGGTCGCAGCGGCTTCGCGATCCGGGAGTTCGCCCGGCGCAGCGGCGACTTCGCCCTGGCGGGCGCGCTGTGCGCCGTCACCCTGGACGCGGGCGGCCGGATCGAGCGCGCGGCCATCGGGCTGCTCGGGCTCGGCGCCGTGCCAGTTCGCGCCTTCCAGGCAGAACAGGCCATCACCGGAGCCGCTCCCCGGGACCTCGACATGACCGAGACCGGGCTGCTCGCGGTGGCGGACACCGATCCGCCGGATGATGTGCACGCGACATCCGCCTACCGCCGCCGCGTGGGCGCGGCGATGGCGGCGCAGGCGCTTACCGCCGCGGTGGCGGAGGCCCAGGCCGGCACAGGTGCTACACAGGAGGCGGCAGATGGCTGACCACGTGGCCGAGACGCGGGAAGCGCCGGAGCAGGGCGTGTCCGTCGCGCAGGTATCGATGACGGTCAACGGCACCGTCCGGCGTGCGACGGTCGAGTCGCGCAAGACGCTCGCCGACACGCTGCGCGAGGATTTCGGCTTCACCGGCACGCACCTCGGCTGCGAGCACGGCGTGTGCGGCGCGTGCACCGTCCTGGTCGACGGCGCGGCGGTCCGCTCGTGCCTGATGTTCGCGGTGCAGGCCGACGGTGCGGATGTCGTGACCGTCGAGGGACTGACGCCGCCTGGCGGCGGCCTGTCCCCCGTCCAGCAGGCCTTCCGCGAAGAGCACGGCCTGCAGTGCGGGTTCTGCACCCCCGGCTTCGTCGTGTCCGTCACCGCCTATCTGCGGGACAATCCGGCGCCAAGTGACGCGGCACTGCGCGACGCGCTGTCAGGGAACTTGTGCCGGTGCACCGGGTATCAGGGCATCATCGCCGCGGCCCGCCGGGCCGCGCGAGAGCTAGCCGAGGGGGCCTCATGAGCGGTACAGAGGCCGCCGGCGCGTCCAGCCCGGTCATGGCCGCCGGGCGGTACATCGGCCAGTCGGTGCGCCGCCGGGAGGACCCGCGGCTGCTCACCGGGCGCGGGCGGTATGTCGATGACATCGTGGTGCCCGGCGTGCTGCACGCGGCGTTCGTCCGCAGCACCGTGGCGCACGGTGAGCTCCGCGGCGTCGACGCCGAGGCGGCCAGGGCGCTGCCGGGAGTCGTCGCCGTGCTCACCGCCGCGGACCTGAACCCGGGGCTGCGGCCGATGTGGCAGACGATGATGGGCCCGCAGGCTCCGGCGGCTCCGTTCCGCCCGCTGGCGGACACCGACGTCCGCTACGTAGGCGACCCGATCGCGCTGGTCGTCGCGGAGAACCGGTACATCGCGGAGGACGCGGCCGAGCTCGTCGCGGCGGACATCGAACCGCTGGAGCCCGTGCTCGACACCGGCGCGGCGCTGGACGGCGCCGCGAGCCTGGTCCATCCCGAACTCGGCAGCAACCTCGCGGGCGCGATTCCCGCCGCGGCGTCCCCGGCCCTCGATGCCGCCTTCGGCGACGCCGCGCACGTCGTCACCGAGACCTTCTACCAGCATCGCTACGTGTGCGTGCCGATGGAAACCCGCGGACTTGTCGCCCAGTGGGACCCGGCCAGTGAGCAGCTCACCGTGTGGGCCGCCACGCAGGGACCGCACGAGTTCCGGGCGATCTGCGCACGGATCCTTGGCCTGCCCGAGGCGCGCATCCGGGTAATCATGGGTGACGTGGGGGGCGGGTTCGGGCAGAAGATGTTCCCGATGCGGGAGGACATCGCGGTCGTCCTCGCCGCGCGCCGCCTCGGCCAGCCGGTGAAGTGGATCGAGGACCGCAACGAGAACCTGCTCAGCGGCGGGCATGCCCGCGAGGAGCAGATGACCGTGTCGGTGGCCACCGACGACGCCGGCCACTTCACCGGGGTGCGGGCCGAGCAAGTGGAGAACGTCGGCGCCTACCCGTTCCCTGGCAACGGCAGCACCGCCGGGGCCGGATGCCTGATCTTCCCCGGTCCCTACCGGATCCCGGCGATGTCCTACGACGCCAAGGCCGTCTACACCACGACCTGCGGCCGGTGCGCGTACCGCGGTCCGTGGATGATGGAGACGGTCGCCCGCGAGCAGATGGTCGACGTGGTCGCCCGGCGCCTCGGCATCGACCCGCTCGAGCTGCGCAGGCGGAACGTGATCAGCCCGGCGGAGCTGCCGTTCACCACCGCCACCGGCATGGTCTACGACACCGTCAGCCCCGCTGAGACGCTGGAGCAGGCGGCCGCGCTGATCGGCTACGACGCGTTCCGCAAGGAACAGGAGGCGGCGCGCGAGCAGGGCCGGCTGCTCGGTATCGGGCTCGCGCTCTACATCGAGCCGTCACAGTCGTTCGGCCCGCTCGGCACCGAGGGCGCGACGGTACGCCTCGAGCCCGACGGGCGGGTCGCGCTGATCATGGGCACGGCCAGCCACGGGCAGAGCCTGGAGACGACGATGGCCCAGGTGGTGGCCGAGAACCTGGGCTGCGACATCGCCGACGTCACCTTCATGCAGGGCGACACGGCCTTCGTACCCTACGGGGCGGGCACCGGCGGCAGCCGCAGCGCCGTCGTGTCGGCGGGGGCCGCCCGCGGCGCGGCCCTCGGCCTGCGGGAGCGGATCGTCGCCCTCGCCGCCGCCGTGCTCGAGGTGGCCCCTGGTGACCTCGAGGTGGCCGACTCGGCGGTCGCCGTCCGCGGCGATCCGGCTTCGGCCATCCCGTTCGCCAAGCTCGCGGCGCTCGCCTACTTCGAGCACGCGACCCTGCCGGACGGGGCGCCCACCACGCTGGAGGTGACCGAGCGGTTCAAGGCGCCGCCGTTCACGTTCTCCAATGCCTGCCACGCGGCGACCGTGGAGGTCGACTCGGTAACGGGTCACGTCAGCATCTTGCGGTACGTGGTCAGCGAGGACTGCGGCGTCATGATCAACCCCATGGTGGTCGAGGGGCAGATCGCCGGGGGCGTGGTGCAGGGCATCGGCGGCGTGCTGTACGAGCACATGGTCTACGACGCCGACGGTAACCCGCTGACTAGCACGTTCCTCGACTACCTGCTCCCCACGGCCGCCGAGGCCCCGGTGATCGAGTACGGGCACGTCGAGACGGCGTCGCGGCTGCCCGGCGGCGCCAAGGGCATGGGCGAAGGCGGCGCGATCGCCTCTCCCGCTGCGCTCGCCAACGCGATCAACGACGCTCTCGCCCCGCTCGGCGTCCACCTCGCCAGCCAGCCGATGAGCCCGTCGGCCATCGTCACCGCGATCATGGCCAGCGACGACGCAAGGGACCATCACCACGAGGAGGTCTTGCGTGAGTGGCTCGGCTGACCAGGCGGACGCCCGCCCGCTGCCGCTGACCACGGACGGCGTCACCGCGGCGTGGCTTTCCGCCGCGCTGCGCACGCGCTATCCCAGGGTGACGGTCATGGCCGCCGACCGGCTCGAGGTGATCGAGGGCACCGCGACGAAGGTGCTCGTGGCCCTGCGATACGGCGGCGACGCCGACGGGCTGCCTGAGCGCATGTGGATCAAGGGCGGCTTCGGTGACTACCGTGAGTTCACCGGCAATCTCGGCGTGTACCACGCGGAGGTGCTGTTCTTCACCGACATCGCCCCGGCGTACGGGCTGCACCACCCGCGAAGCTACTTCGCCCTCGCGCAGGATGAGCCAACGCAGGGTATCGTCGCGCTCGAGGACCTCCGCGCCCGTGACGTGACGTTCGCGCGGGCAACGCGACCGATGACGCCAGGGCAGGTAGCGGCCGGGCTCGACACGCTCGCCCGGCTGCACGGCGAGACCTGGGGACGCTATCAGCCAGGAGCCGGTGCCCCGTCGCTCCTCATGGCCAGGTCATCGGACCTGATCTGGGACACCTGGTTCGCGGAGCTTCCCCAGCTGTTCGCCGCGCCCCGGGCGTTCGCCGCGCCGGTCGCGCTGCACGATCCGGAGCGCCTGCGCACGGCGGTCAGGACCTACCGGGCCGCCGTCCAGCGCGAGGCGAAGTGCCTCGTGCACGGCGATCCGCACATCGGGAACGCGTACACCGAACGCGACGGAACCGTGGGCTTCGTCGACTGGCAGGTAATCGCGATCGGGAACTGGTACCACGACGTCAACTACTTCATTGTCTCCGCGCTCGACCTTCCCGACCGCCGGGCGCACGAGCGCGACCTGCTCGGCGGCTACCTGAAGCAGCTAGCCTCCTACGGCGTCCCGGTGCCCGGCGCCGGCGAGGCGTGGGAATCCTACCGGCGGGCGACCGTGTACGGCTACATATGCTGGCTGTGCAACCCCGACATCTGGCAGCCGCCGGACGTCAACGCCGCGACGTTCGCCAGATTCGGCATGGCCATGCTCGACCACGACACCTACGCGGCGATCGGGGTGTGACCGGCGATGGAATCGTTTACCGCAGCCGTCCCTGATAAAGAGCTGGACGACCTCAGGACGCGGCTGGCGCGCACGCGATGGAGCGACGAGCTTGCGGGCACCGGGTGGGACTACGGCACGCCGGTGACCTATCTGCGTGAGCTATGCGACTGGTGGGCCAGCGATTATGACTGGCGGGCGGCCGAGAAGCGCCTCAATGCCTGGCCGCAGGCCATCACGACCATCGACGGCATGCGCCTGCACTTCATTCACGTGCGCTCGCCCGAGCCGGACGCGCTGCCGATGATCGTGATGCACGGCTGGCCCGGTTCGGTGAGCGAGTTCCTCGACGTGATCGGTCCGCTGACCGATCCCCGGTCGTATGGCGGCGATCCGGCCGACGCCTTCGACCTGGTCGTCCCCTCCCTGCCCGGCTTCGGTTTCTCGGGGCCAACCGGCCGCCGGGGCGTGACCGGACGGGTCATGGCCGCGGCGCTCGGACAGCTGATGGCCGATCTCGGATACGAGCGCTACGTGGCACAGGGCGGCGACATCGGCGCGCTGCTCGCGGCGCTGCTCGCTGAACGTGATCCCGGATCGGTGCCCGCTTTCCACCTCAACTTGCTTCCGGTTGGCCCGGCCGACCCCGCGGCCCCCTTCGCAGGCCTCGAAGGCGAGGATCTCGCGACCGCGCAGCGGACGTTCGGCTTCCTCGCCGAGGACGCCGGCTACTGGCGGATCCAGGAGACCCGTCCCCAGACGGTCACGTACGGCCTCACCGATTCGCCGGCGGCGCAGGCGGCGTGGATCGTGGAGAAGTTCCGGGCCTGGACCGACTGCGGGGGCGATGTCGAGTCCGCGTTCAGCAGGGATCAGCTCCTGACCAACATCTCGATTTACTGGTTCACGAAGACCGCGAACTCCTCCGCGCGGTTCTATTTCGAGAACACCGGCCCGGGCCGGGCGCAGCCCTTCCCAGTCACCGACGTGCCATGCGGGTACGCGGAGTTCCCCGGGGAGCACTTCAAGATGCCGCGCGCTTTCGCGCGAGACCGGTTCAACATCGTGTCCTGGCAGACCATGCCCCGCGGCGGCCACTTCGCCGCCATGCAGGTGCCTGATGTCTACGTCGGCGAGGTGCGCCGGTTCTTCCGTGATTACCGGTAGCACGCGCGCGGAGTGGGGGCCGGATCCGCCAGAACCGCGGTGGTCCATAGCGAACTACTCCTTAATTCTCATTGAATTGGTTAAAATAGTAGTAGTAGCTATATGATTTAATGCTTCCGTTGCGAGCCGGAAGGTTGCTGAGCGAGGGGATGTGACCGTTGCCAGACCGCAGGAAAATCATCGAGCAACTCTTCGCCCGTCTCAGCGCCCGGGAGTTCGGGGCTCTGGAGGAACTTCTGGACGACGACGCTGTGTTCGATGTCGCGTACGCGCCGGCGGGCACAGCGTTCACTGTAAGGGGCGCCACGGCGATCCAGGCCATGTTTGAGACCGGCGTCGCAACCATGTTCAGCCGTCTCGACTTCGAGGTTCTCGCGACATACCTGGGACAGGATCCCGGCGTCATCGTGGTGGAGTACGCCAGTTCCGGCGTCGCGGCGCCCACCGGACGGCCGTATCGGAACCGCTACGCCGGCATATTCACGATCCGTGCCGGGAAGGTGGCGCTATGGCGGGAGTACCACAATCCAGAGCGCATGATCGAGGCTTTCGGAAACCCAAGCGGGTCGTCATGACGCGGGCCTTCGCCGACGCATACGGCGACCTTGTCCGCCCGGTCACACGCTGGGAGCCGCAGTCCGATCCGAATGTGTGCTGCGCTCTCAGTCGGACGCGGGGAGGGGTTGGCCCCCTCGGGTCCATCTCGCCAGCCAGCCGATGAGCCCGTCGGCCATCGTCACCGCGATCATGGCCGCTGGCGACGCCGGCTAGGCCAACCCGGTCACGTCATCAGAGTCGGGAGGCGGGCTCGCAGCTCGCCCTTGATGACTTTCATGCTGGCGTTGCGGGGCAGCTCGTCCACCAGGAAGGCGCGGCGCGGCAGCTTGAAGTTCGCGATCCGTTCCGCGGCCCACGAGAGGAACTCCTGCTCGGTCAGGCCCGTGCCCGGAACCGGCACGACGAAGGCGACTGGCACTTCGCCCAGCCGGGTGTCGGCCGCCCCGACCACGGCGATGGCCGCCACGTCCGGATGCTTCCCCAGGATCCGTTCCACCTCGGCCGGATACACGTTGAAGCCGCCCACCAGGACCATGTCCTTCTTGCGGTCGGTGATGGTCACGTAGCCGTCGTCGTCCCTCGTCGCGATGTCGCCGGTGTGCAGCCAGCCGCCGGCGTCGATGACCTCCGCGGTTTTCTTCGGGTCCTCCCAGTAGCCGGCCATGACGCCGTAGCCGCGGACCAGCAGTTCCCCCGGCGTTCCGGCCGGAACGTCGTGACCGTGATCGTCCACCAGCCGCACTTCCACGTCCCAGGCGGGCCTGCCCACCGTGGTGACGATGTGCTCGAAATCGTCGATCGCCGGCGCCGCCGCGGTGACCAGGGAGGTGGCCTCGGTCAGCCCGTACCCGTTGGCGATCACATCGGGCTTGAGCTCGTCGCGCACGCGGCGCAGCAGTTCCGGCGGCGTGAGCGCCGCCGAAGCCATCACCACCCGCAGGGACGAAAAGTCGTGACCTCGCGGGGCGTCGAGAATCGCCTGGAAGACCGTCGGCGGGCCGAGCAGGATCGAGACGCGCTCGGTCTCGATCGTGCGCATGACGTCCTCCACGTCGAACACGGCCTGCGGGAGGATCGTCACGCCGTGCACGATGCACGCCATCCAGCCGGCCTTGTAGCCGAACGTGTGGAAGAACGGCGGGATGATGAGATACCGGTCGCCCGCGCGGAAGTCCATCAGCTTCGCGTACCAGCCGTGTGCCCGCAGCGACTGGGCGTGGGTGAGGCGCACACCCTTGGGGTGGCCGGTCGTGCCGGACGTGAACATAAGGTCCGACACGGTCTCGCCGCGCACCGCGTAGATCGCCGCGTCCGCGTCCGCGGCGGGAACCGCGTCCCCCGCGGCGAGGAATTCCGCCCACGGCACGAGCGGCGGCTCGGCCGGGCCGGACAGGACAACCGTGCGGCCGGGCCGCAGCACGGGCGAGCCGGGATCGGCGGCCCGCAGCATGCCCACGTAGTCGGTGTCCAGGAAGTCAGTCACGACAAACAGGGCGGTGGCTCCGCTTTTCTCCAGGACGTAGGCGGCCTCCTGGCCCTTGAACCTGGTGTTGACCGGGACCAGGATCCCGCCGGCGCCGAGGATGCCCAGGGCAGCGATGATCCAGCGCGCGCTGTTCGGCGCCCAGAGCGCGACCCGGTTGCCGGGGCGCACGCCCAAGGCGAGCACCGACCGGACCGACGCGCGCATGGCCGCGTCGAGACAGGCGAACGACCAGCGTTCGTCCCCGTCGACCAGGGCCTCCGCGTCCGGGAACCGCCGCGCCGCCGCGCGCACCGCGTCCGGGATGCTGGCGAACTCCTCGTCGTAGCGGATCCTCAGCTCCTCAGGGATGTACCCCCACTGATCGTCAGCGGCGTTCGACATCGTCGTTCCTCACCGTTAGCGGGCCTCAGAGTTAGCGGGGCGTGAGGGCCTGGCCCGACGCGCGGCGGCGGTCACGTTCTTGCAGCTCGTGGGCCATCGCAGCGCCCATGGTCACCGTAGTGCTGACCCGGTACAGCTTCTTCAGCTGGCGCAGGACCGCCGGGTCGCGCGAGGCGATGGTGGCGGCCATCGCGAGCGTGGCCGGAAGCAGGTCCTCGTGCGCGACCACGTGGTTCACCAGCCCGATCCGCTCCGCCTCGGCGGCGTCGATCACCCGGCCCGTGTACGACATCTCCATGGCCATCCGGGCGCCCACCGCCCGCGGCAGCCGGGCGGTCATCCCGCCGCCCGGCAGGATCCCGACCGCCGCGTGCGTGTCGGCGAACCGGGCCCGTTCGGAGGCGATCAGGACGTCCAGGCCGAGCGCGAGCTCGAGGCCGCCGGTCATGACCGGGCCGTTGATCGCCCCGAGCGCGGGCTTGGTCAGCTGGCCCGCCATCACGATGGCCTCCGACGCCCGGGCGGGGGGACGCTGCAGCCGGGCGAACTCCTTGAGGTCAAGGCCCCCGCAGAAGGCCGGGTCGGTACCCGTGACGACGATCGCGCGGACTTCTGGGGCAGACTCGGCCCGGGTGAAGGCGTCGATAAGGGCCGCCGCCAGCGTGGAGTCGATCGCGTTGCGAGCCTGCGGCCGGCTGAGCGTGATGACCGCGACCCCGTCGCTGACGGCGTAGGTCACCGGCTGATCCGTCATTCCCCCAACCTCCATCGTGAGTGCGTATCCGGTAGATAGGAGCGGAGCACGTCCTTGGCGACGATGACCCGCTGCAGCTCCAGTGATCCCTGGGCGACCTCGTAGAACTTCGCCTCGCGGTACAGCCGCTCGACCGGCAGGTCCCTGGTCATGCCGTACGCGCCGCAGACCTGCATCGCGTCACTGGTGACCTTCCGGGCAGCCGGTCCGGTGACCAGCCGCAGCGCCGCGGCCCGTGCGCTGATGTCGGCGCCGTCGTCGTGCAGCCGCGCCGTCTCGTACAGCAGGGCCCGGGCGGCGAGGACCGCGGCCCGCATGTCGGCGAGCAGTGACTGGATGCCCGCGAACTTGGCGCCGATCGCGGTACCGCGGTGCGTCCGCTGCAGCGCGTACGCGGTGGCCTCGTGCAGCGCTCGCTGGGCCACGCCGACGTTGATCGCGGACACCCGCAGCTTGCCCACTGCCTCGCCGGCCAGCATGACGTCGAAACCGCCGCCGACGCCGCCGATAAGGTCCTCCGCGCCCGCGCGGACCGATTCGAGGTACACGGGACGCGCCCCGGTGCCGCCGAAGGCCATGACCTCGGCCGCGGGCCCCACCGTCCAGCCCGGCTGCGCGGTGTCGACGACGAACGCGCATACCCGCTTCTCCTCGGCGACCGCGAACACCAGGGCGACCGCCGCCTCGGCCGCGTACGAGATGAACATCTTCTGGCCGTCGAGGACCCAGCCGTCACCGTCCCTACGGGCCCGGGTGGTGAGCTGCCGGGGATCCGATCCGGTTTGCGGCTCCGTGAACGCCCACGCGGCGGGGACCTCGCCGGCGACCAGGCGGGGCACCCAGCGGGCCACGACCGGCTCGGGCGCGTGCACGAGCAGCGCCTGCGCCGCCTGGACGGTCGTTCCCGGGTACAGGGCGGCCACCGCGCAGGAGTAGGCCACTTGCTCGAGGGCGACGATGTACGCCAGCGTCGAGGCTCCGGCACCGCCCGCTTCCGGCGCGAACGGGAGGCCGAAGATCCCCATCGACCGCAGTTCTTCCCACACCGGCTTCGAGAAGGCCTGCGTCCTGTCGATCTCGGCGGCGTGCGGCTCCAGTCGCTCCCAGGCACGCGCCCGGACGGTCCCGGCGATCGCCGCGCACTCCTCGTCCAGGATCATCTCGCTCCTCGCCTCAGAATGATAACTAAATATATAATTTAGCTAGTTACAACGATAGCCCGCGACCAGGATGGGTGATGTGATGACCCACGCGTCAACCGAGCAGGACCGCGAGTCGTTCGTCCTCGACGCGATGCTGCGGCGCCAGGCGCGGCTGCAGCCGGACAAGGTCTTCGCCCGGTTCGAGGACGGAACATGCTGGACCTACGCGCAGACACTGGATGAAGCGCGGCGCGTGGCCGCCAGCCTGCAACGGCTCGGGGTGAGACTCGGCGACCCGGTCCTGTGCTGGCTGCCGAACGGGCCGGAGCTGCTGCGCACCTGGTTCGGGATCAACCTGCGGGGAGCGGTCTACGTCCCGGTCAATACGGCCTACCGCGGCAGCCTGCTCGAACGCGTCGTGTGCGACTCGGGGGCACGGGTCCTCGTCGCGCACCACGCGCTGCTCGAGCGGCTGAACGGCATCGATAACGGGGCGCTCGCCGACGTCGTGGTGGTCGGCGCGCGGCCCGAGGACGTGCCCGTCCCGTCCGGCCTGCGCGCGCTCGGCGAAGCGACGACGCTGCTCGGCACCGACGGCCGCGACTGGCCAGGACCCGAGCGCCCGCTCGAGCCGTGGGACCTGCAGGCGATCATGTACACGTCGGGCACGACCGGGCCGTCAAAGGGCGTGCTGGTCTCCTACCGGCAGCACAGCAGCGCCTGCGGCGTCGTGCCCGCCGCACCGGACGACAAGTACCTGATCAACAGCCCGCTGTTCCACGGGGGCGCGACGCTGCCGGTGATATCCATGCTGAAGGTGGGCGGCTCGGTCGCGATCGTCCGCGGGTTCAGCACCACCGACTTCTGGCGCGTGATCGAAACGACCGGCGTGAACTCCTGCACGCTGATGGGCCCGATGGCGCCGTTTCTCGTGCGAGCGGATGGCCCCAAGCGTGGCAGGCACGGGTTGCGGCGCGTGTGCATCGCCCCGTTCAACAAGGACGGCATCGCCTTCGCCGAGCGGTTCGGCGTCGAGGTCTACACGGCGTACAACAGCACCGAGATGTCGACGCCGCTGGTAGCGCATCCGGGCTTCGCCGCCGTGCCGGGCATCTGCGGACGGCCCCGTCCTGGCGTGCAGGTCCGCATCGTCGACGAATTCGACCACGAGCTCCCGGACGGCGAGGCCGGCGAGCTGATCGTGCGGACCGATGACCCCTGGACCATGACCTCCGGGTATCACCGGATGCCGGAGGCGACCGTGGCGGCCTGGCGAAATGGCTGGTTCCACACCGGGGACGCCTTCCGGCGTACCGCAGACGGCGATTACGTGTTCGTCGACCGGCTGAAGGACGCGATCCGCCGCCGCGGCGAGAACGTCTCATCGGTGGAGGTCGAGGCGGAGGCGCTCACGCATCCCGAGGTGGCCCGGGCCGGCGCCGTCGGCGTGCCCAGCGAGTACGCGGAGGAAGAAATCCTGCTCGCCGTCGAGCCGGCCGCCGGGGCACAGATCGATCCGCGGCAGCTGGCCGAGCACTTGACCGGGCGGCTGCCATACTTCATGGTCCCCCGCTATATCCGGGTGGTCGCCGAACTCGCCATGACGCCCAGCGGCAAGGTGCGCAAAGACGTCCTGCGCCAGCAGGGGGCGGCCGGGGCGTGGGACCGGGAGGCCGCGGGGATGGTGCTCAAGCGCGAGCGCCTCTCGTAACGGAAGGCCGCGTAAGAAGACGCCGTATCCCCCGTCGATGCGGAACGCGTCGCCGGTGTGAAAGCCCGACGCCTTGCTGGCGAGGTAGACCGCGATCCCGGCCCAGTCCTCCGGCTCGCCCCACCGGCGCAGCGGTATCCGGGGCATGATCCGGTCGCCGACGCCGGGCTTCTCCAGCCAGGCGGCGAACTGCGGGGACCGCGTCCAGCCCGGCAGCAGGGCGTTCGCCCTGATGTTGTACTTGCCGAGCTCGACGGCCAGGGTCCGCATCAGCGCCAGGATCGCGGCCTTCGCGGCGGCATAGCCTGCCTCCCGCGGCGCCCCGAACTCCGCGGCCAGGCTGGACGTGCCGACCAGGCTGCCCCCGGTGCCCTGCGCGATCATCTGCCGGGCGGCGGCGCGCAGGGTCAGGTAGGTGCCGTCCAGGTTGACGGCCATCTCGGCGCGCCAGGCCTCGAGCGTCGAGTCCACGAACCTCGGGTTGCCCCACTTGCCGGTCACGGCCGCGTTGGCGAAGCACGAGTCCAGCCGGCCGAATCGCGACACGACGGCGTTCATCCCGTCCTCGACCGCCTGTTCCTCGCTGACGTCGACGATCATCGCCATGACATCCGCGCCCGTCGAGCGGAGGGCCTCCAGCGCGGCGGCGTTCTTGCCGGCGTTGGTGCCCCAGATGCAGACCGCGCTGCCCGCCCGGGCCAGCCCCGTGGCCATCCCGAGCCCGATTCCCGAGTTCCCGCCCGTCACTAGGGCGACCTGGCCGCTGAGGTCGAACAGGGTGTCATCCATCGCTGTTACCTCCGCGATCAGTACGAGCTGACGATGCGCTGGCCGATGATCATCTTCTGCACCTCCGAGGTGCCCTCCCCGATCAGCAGCATCGGCGCGTCCCGGTAGAGCCGCTCGATCTCGTACTCGGTGGAGTAGCCGTACCCGCCGTGGATCCTGAAGGCGTCCTCGACGACTTCCTTGCAGTACTCGGCGGCCAGGTACTTGGCCATGCCGGCCTCGACGTCCGTCTGGCCGCCCTCGTCCTTCCGGCGCGCCGCCAGCACCATCATCTGGTGCGCGGCGACCGTCTTGGTCGCCATCTCGGCGAGCTTGAAGCTGACCGCCTGGTGCTCGCCGATAATTTTTCCGAACGTACGCCGGCTTCTCGCATAGCTCACTGCTAGCTCGAAGGCGCGGTGGGCGACACCGCAGCCGCGCGCCGCCACGTTGACTCGGCCTACTTCGATGCCGTCCATCAGCTGGTAGAAACCGCGGCCCGTCTGGTCGGCGCCGCCGAGCACGCGGCTGGCGGGAACGCGGCACTCGTCGAGGATCAGCTCGGTGGTGTCGACGCCCTTGTAGCCCATCTTGTGGATCTTGCCGGGCACGGTCAGGCCCGGCCGGGTCTCGCCAAAGCCAGGATCCTTCTCCACCAGGAACGCGGTCAGGCCGCGGTGCGGGCGCTCGGCATCGCCACCGGTCCGCGCGAGCAGCACGACGAGGCTGGCGGTGGACCCGTTGGTCAGCCACATCTTCTGCCCGGAGATCAGGTACCCGTCCCCGTCGGGGCGCGCCGCGGTGCGGATGGCGGCCACGTCCGAGCCCAGCCCGGGCTCGGACATCGACAGCGCGCCGCGCACCTCTCCGGCGGCCATCCGGGGCAGGAAGGACTCCCGCTGCTCGTCGGTGCCGTGGGCGGCGATCAGGTAGGCGACCATGAAGTGGGTGTTGATGATGCCGGAGATGCTCATCCAGCCGCGGGACAGCTCCTCCACGACCAGGGCGTACGTGAGCAGGGACTCGCCAAGCCCGCCGTACCGCTCGCTGATCGTCAGCCCGAAGACGCCGAGTTCCTTCAGCCGTTCCACGATCTTGTCGGGGTAGGTGTCGGTGCGGTCGAGCTCGGCGGCGACGGGCAGCACTTCGGCGTCGACGAAGTCGCGCACGGTGCGCAGGATGTCCCGCTGCACGTCGCTGAGGCCATCGGTGTCAGTGAGCCTGCGCATGCCTGTGCTCCTCCTTCGCCCGCGCGATGAGCTGGCCGCGCAGTACCTTGCCGTTGGCGTTGCGCGGCAGCGAGTCGGTGAATTCCCAGACCGCGGGCACCTTGAAGCCCGCCAGCCGCTCCCTGGCGAACGCCCGCAGCGCGCCGGCGTCCGGCGGCGCGGCGCCGTCGGCCGGGACGACGTACGCCTTGACGGTCTCCCCGAGCCGCTGGTCCGGCACGCCCACCACGGCCGCGTCCGCCACGGCGGGATGCTCGGTCAGCACGTTCTCGACCTCAAGCGGATAGACGTTCTCGCCGCCGCGGATAATCATGTCGCCTTTCCGACCGACCAGGTACAGGTAGCCGTCGTCGTCCAGCCAGCCGAGATCCCCGGTGTGCTGCCAGCCGTCACCGGCGTACCGGAACAAGTGCGGGCCGCGGGCCAGCAGCTCTCCGACACCGTCGCCGTCGGGTTCCGCGATCCGCAGCTCGACGCCGGGCACCGCCCGGCCGACGGATGCCAGCAGGTACTCGTTGCCCGCGGCGGCCCGCAGGTGGTCGTCGTGCGTCAGGCAGCTGATCGGGCTGCCTTCGGTCTGCCCGTAGATGCTGGCGAGGGAGACCCCGGTCAGCGTGGCCATCGCGCGCCGCAGGGTGTCTGGGGGCATCGGCGCGGAGCCGTACTGCAGCACCCGCAGCGATTCGAGCCGGAGCGCGTCCTCGTCGAGCAGCATGTAGACCATGGTGGGCACGAGCAGCGCGTGGGTCACGCCGAGCGACCCCAGCCGGCGCCACTCCTCGAGGCTGAAGCGCGGCGCGGGCACGATCGTCGCGCCCGCCCCGAGCGCCACTGCCACGTTTCCCCAGCCGGCGATGTGGTGAAAGGGCGACGCCGTCGCGTACGAGCTCGAGCTGTCGAGCCGGAGCAGCACCGAGTTCACCAGGGCCCGCTGCGCCAGCATCCGCTGGGACATCGGCACGGACTTGGGCAGGCCTGTCGTCCCCGACGTGTGCAGGATGACCGCGATGTCTTCCATCCCCGGCACTGGCAGGTCAATGGCGGCCGCTACGGGAAACTCGGGCAGCACGACCAGCCGCGCGCCGGACGCGGCCGCGACCCGCTCGCCGAGCGAGGCGTAGTCGGCCTCGGCCACGAGCACCTTGGCACTGATGCCCAGGACGCACGGCACCAGCTCACGTTCGGTCAGCCGCGGGCCAAGCGGGGCGAGCGGCTTGCCCGCCGCCGCGCCGGCGAGCGTCAGCGCAATCACGTCAAGGCTGGTCGTGACGAGCGCCGCGACCGGCTCGCCCGGGTCCGCGCCGATCTCTGCCAGCCACCGCACCGCGGACGTGGCGCGCCCGAGCAGTTCCGGCCAGGTGCAACTGCCGTCCGCGGTTCGCACCGCCGCGCCCGGCAGGTCGCGGTGGCCCGCGATGATCTCGGAATACGTCATTCGCGCCGTCGGCTGCTCGGCCGGACTGCGAGCCGACGTCCGCCAGGACCTGGAGCCGGACGCTGCGGTCACGCATCGCCTCCTCGAACACCCGCCATCAACTGGGTGAAGCCTATGACATATTCGTTTAAATAAATAGACTACATACCTCGGGGAAACCTGGATGTCATCAGCATCGGGCAGGGTGAACGCATGAGCGTGAACACCGACATACGAGTCCCCAAGATCGCTGAGCTGATCGCGGAGCAGATCCAGGACGACATCGCGGCCGGACGGGTGCGGGCGGGTGACAGCCTCCCGTCCGAGGCGGCGATCATGACAAGCTTCGGAGCATCGCGTCCTCCCGTCAGGGAAGCGCTGCGGATTCTGGAATCGGACGGTCTCATCAGCGTTCGCCGCGGGTCCCGGGGCGGCATCTGGGTGATCCGTCCCGACCATCGGACGGTGGCGGCCAAGATGCGCAACGCCATGAAACTCTGGGAGACGGATGCCACCGAGGCGGCGGCGCTCGTGGCGGGTGCCGAACTCGCCGCGGTTCAGTCGCTCGCCGAGCACTGCCGCCAGACGGGGCAAGAGCCCTCGATCGGCGTGCCGGTGTCTGACGGCGGGTTCCATCGCCGGCTCATCGGCTGCTCCGGCGCCAGGCTGGCGGAGAGCCTGATCACCGCGCTGGGAGATATGGTCGCCTCGGAGTGCACCGATGCCGGCGTGCACAGCCGTGCGCTGCGAGCGATCGAGGGCGGAGACGCACACGGGGCGACGCGGATCTGGCGTTCCCACCAGGCGCGCCCCACGGGGCGGTAACCGGCGGGACCGCGCCGGCGCGGGCTCGTCCTGCTCCTCGCCCGATCCCCCGGCGAGAGCGGTGAGCATGTCGGCCGTCCGCGTCAGCGCCCTGGCGAGCTCGCGGGCCTGCGGCGGGGTCAGCCCGATCAGCCGGTAGCGGCCGGCGGCATGCACCGCGATCTCGATGGCGGGCGGCCAGGCCGGCTCGGCGGGGTTGTCCGGCAGGTACTGAGCGGCCTGGACGTCAAGGCGGTCTGGAACGACGGGGTCGCCCGGCCGGGAAACGGCAAGCGACACCGTCTCGCTGGCGTGATAGAACGCGGCCCCGCTGGTGCCCACGGAATGGTTACGGGCACACCACCGTGGGCAGCGTCCGTTACGTGACGGCATCGCCGCTCCTTCCTGACCGCGCCTATCGCCGGTCTTCCCCTCGCCAGAGGCGACAAGTAAGATAGATGATATAACTGTTTTATTTCGTATACTAGATCTTGTCGGCTGGGGAGGATCAGGGTGGATCTGCTGCCAGATTTCGACGTCGAAGCCCTGGATGAGTGGATCGGTGACCGGCTGCCTGGCCGCGGCGTCGCGCTGCGGGCGACCCGGATGGGGCAGGGAACCGGCGAGGCGAACGCGCTGTACTGGCTGCGCCGGGGCGAGCACGTCTGGGTGCTGCGGCGGCCGCCGGCGGTGATCAACGCGCCCGGCGCCTCGGACATGAACCGCGAGTGGCGGATCCTCACCGCGCTCGAGGGAACCTCAGTCCCGCACCCGTCACCGCTGCTGTTCGGCGGTCCCGACAGCCCGCTGAGCGGCCCGTTCCTGATCATGGCGCGGGTCGACGGCTTCAACCCGGTCGGCGTGCTGCCGCCGCCGTATGACACTCCCCGCGCGCGCCGCGATCTCGCCTTCGCCCTGGTGGACGCCCTGGCGGAGCTCGCGGCGGTGCCGTGGCGGGACCGCGGGCTCGACGGGCTGGGCAAGCCGGAAGGGTTCCTCGATCGCCAGGTTTCCCGCTGGCTCCGGCAGCTCGACGGATACGCGAGGCTTCCCGCCTATCAGGCCAGAGACATCCCTGGCCTGGACTGGCTGGCGAACTGGCTGGAGGCGAACCGGCCGCCCGCGCAGCCCGCCGCGCTCATGCACGGGGACTACAGCCTGTTCAACGTCATGGCGTCGCCGCGGGACACGCGCCGCCTCGCGGCGGTCATCGACTGGGATACCGGAACCATCGGCGACCCGCTGCTTGACATCGGCCACTTGCTGGCCCGCTGGACCGATCCGGGCGAGGAGCCGGCTATCGGCGTGTGGGACATCACAACTCGCGACGGGCTGCCGGCGCGGGCCGAGCTCGCGGCCCGGTACGCCGAGCGCACCGGAGTCGACCTGTCCGCGCTGCCGTACTACGAGGCGCTGGCGCTGTTCAAGCTGGCGATCATCCTGGAAGGCGCGGTGGTCCGGCTGCCCGCGGCGGCCGCCGCCGAGCGGGCGGCGATGAACGACCGGCTCATCCGCTACGCGGGCCTGTTCGCCCGGGGCGAGCGGGACCTCGAGGCGGCCCGGTGAGCCCCCGGGACCTGTTCGACCTGAGCGGCAAGGTCGCGATGGTGACGGGCGGCAGCCGCGGCATCGGCCGGGCGATCGCGGAAGGCCTCGCCGACGCCGGCGCCGACGTGGTGATCGCCAGCAGGAAGCTCGACAACTGTCAGAAGGCGGCCGCCGAGATCAGCGCCAGCACCGGACGGACCGCGCTCCCGGTGGCGTTCCACGCGGGGCACTGGGACGACTGCGACCGGCTGATCGACACCGTGTACGGCGAGTTCGGCCGGTGCGACGTGCTGGTCAACAACGCGGGAATGTCGCCGCTCTACCCCGACCTGGCCTCCATCACCGAGGAGTACTACGACAAGGTCCAGGGGGTGAACCTGAAGGGGCCGTTCCGGCTCGGGGTGCTCGCCGGCACCCGGATGGCCGCGGCCGGGGGCGGCAGCATCATCAACGTCAGCACGATCGGCTCGTTGCGCCCGGGTCCGGACGAACTCGTCTACGCCTGCGCGAAGGCCGGCCTCAACGCGCTGACCATCGGGCTGGCCGGCGCGTTCGGCCCGGCGGTCCGCGCGAACGCGATCCTGCCCGGCGGCGTGCTCACCGACATCGCGAAGGCATGGCCGCAGGAACAGCTGCACCGCATCGCCGAGAACGTGCCGCTCGGCAGGCCAGGCCAGCCCGCTGACTTCGCCGGGACCGCGCTGTGGCTGGCCAGCCGCGCGTCCGAATGGGTGACCGGTGCCCTGATCCGGGTCGACGGCGGCCACTACCGCCAGACAAGTTGAGGAGAAATGGCGTGATCGACTTCACCATCCCTAAGGACGTCCAGGAGATCCGCGCCCGGGTCGCGGCTTTCATCGACGAGCAGGTGCTGCCGGCCGAGGCGGAGGTCGGCACCCGGCCGTACTTCGACATTGTGGCCGGGCTGCAGGCCAAGGCCCGGGCCGCCGGGCTGTGGTGCCCGTTCATTCCGGCCGAGTGGGGCGGGATGGGACTTGGCCCGCTGGCCAACGCCATCGTGCAGATCGAGGTGGGCCGCTCCATGCTCGCGGCCTGGGCGATGAACTGCATGGGCCCCCAGGACGCCACCATGCTCACCCTGCTGGAGCACGGCACGCACGAGCAGAAGGAGAAGTTCCTCGTCCCGCTGGTCAACGCCGAGCGGCGGATCTGCTTCTCGATGACCGAGCGCGCGGCCGGCTCGGACGCGACGGGCATGCGCACCACCGCGGTGCGGGACGGCGACTCCTGGGTGCTCAACGGCGAGAAGTGGTTCAGCAGCAGCGCCAGCATCTCTGACTACGCGCTGATCATGGCGCGCACCGATCCCGACGCGCCCCGGCACCGGCAGTTCACCACGTTCCTGGCCGAGCTGCCCGACCCCGGCTACCAGATCGTCCGCGACATCCCCACCCTGCACGACGCCGTCGAGCCGCGCTTCGGTGACGAGGTGACCAGCGGGCACGCCGAGGTCCGCATCAAGGACCTGCGGATCCCGAACGCCAACGTGGTCGGCGGGGTCGGCGGCGGGTTCGCGATGGGCCAGCACCGGCTCGGCTACGGCCGCCTCCGGCACGGTATGTGGAGCATCGCCAAGGCGCAGCGAGCGCTGGACATGGCGGCCGCCCACGCCCTCGAGCGGCAGACGTTCGGCAAGCCGGTGGCCGACCGCCAGGGCGTCCAGTGGATGCTCGCCGACTGCGCCCGCGACCTGTACATCGCCCGGCTGATGGTGCTGCACATCGCCTACAAGATGGAGCACGGCCTGGACATCGGCCAGGAGAACTCGATCGCCAAGAACTTCATCGCGGACATGCTGTCGAAGGTCGTGGACACCGCCCTGCAGCTGCACGGCTCGCTCGGCTACACCTTCGACACCCCGCTGGCCGCCTGGTACGCCGAGGTACGCATGCAGCACTTGGTCGACGGCCCCGACGAGGTGCACCGGTGGAAGATCGGCCGCAACGTGCTCGCCGCGCAGCGCAAGTACGGGACCACGGCCCCGGCGGCCGGCGGAGACCTGTTCTAGAGCCCGAAGGCACCGGCAGGAAGCCCCCCGTCCCCGATCGCCGGGTATGGCCTGGCGGCCGCCGTGTCGATCCGTCGTCGCCGGGTTCGGCGCGCTTGCGGATGATGGTCTCCTGGATCAGCCCGTACTGCCATTCGAGGCCGGCCACGACGGCGGCCATTTCCGGGCTGTCTGGACGGCGTCGGCGGGATGATGATCGCCGACAGGCCGCTGTCAGCGGGATACCGCGCGGAGGAGAACGTCGCGTCGTCGAGCGCGGCCCGCGCGACATCGGCCCGCCGGGTCCGCCGCGAATTCCGGCCCGAAATGGTCAAAGTCGACATCCGCATCCGATGTCATGCGCACCTCCGCGCTGAGGATCCGGTCAGGGCTTGTTGGTGTTGCCGGCGTCGACCGGGAGGGCGACGCCGGTGATGTACCGTGCTTCGTCCGAGGCCAGGAACAGCACGGTGTTGGAGATCTCGCGGGGCGTGATGACGGGGACGGGCCCGTACGGCGCGTCCGGGCCGGCATCGAGGTCGGGCAGCATGTTGAGCCCGTTCAGCTGCATGCGCGGGTCGGCGGCGAACAGCGGCCCGGCGGCGGCACCACCGCCGATGCCCATGCCCTCGCTCGACACGCCCGTCGGATGCACGCTGTTGACCCGGATCCCGTGGATCGCCAGCTCGTTGGAGAACGCGCGCGTCAGCCCGACGACGCCGTGCTTGGCGGCCACGTAGTGCGCGTACCCGATCTGCCCCCGGATCCCGGCCGCGGAGCTGGTGAGGACGTACGAGCCGCCGCGCCCGGCCTCGATCATCGCCGGCGCGGTCGCCTGGATCGTGTTCCAGACTCCCTTGAGGCAGGTGTCGACGATGAGGTCGTACGTCTCTTCTGGGATGTCCAGCGAGCTGGCGTGGAAGGTGATCAGGCCGGCGTTGGCGCAGACGACGTCGATGTGCCCGAACTCGGCCAGGCCGGCGTCGGCCGCGGCCCGCAGGGCAGCGAGGTCGCGGACGTCCGCGACCACGGTGACGCAGCGGCGGCCGACCTTCTCGACCATCGACTTGGTCTCCTCCAGGTCCGCCGCTGTGGCCGCGGCGTACTGCGGGTGCGCGGCGGCGTCGTAGGGCGCGGCCAGGTCGACGGCGACGATGTCGGCGCCTTCCTCGGCGAGCCGGACCGCGTGAGAACGGCCCTGGCCGAAGCCGGCCCCAGTGATGAACGCAACCTTGCCTGTAACCCGGCCCATGATCGCCATCCTTCCGATGAGTTCGCCATAACAGGTCTTGCCCGAACAGCACCTCGCGCAGCGAGCGATCGACCAGCTCGACGTAGAGCCCGGACGGCGCCCGGTGCATCACGATCGGCGCCGGCGCGTCCCGCTCGCCGGTTCCGACTCGGGCGGCAAGCGGCAGGCCACGCCCGGCCAGCGCCGCGGACATGGCGGGGACGTCGTCGCACCAGTACCCGAGGTGGTGGGCGCTGCCCGGCCGCGGGACCTCCCACAGCGTCCCGGGAATGGTCTGGACCAGCTCGATCCGGTGCGGGCCCTGCGTGCTGTACGCGAAGCCGAACGTGAGCGTCGCCGGACCGCTTTCGAGCACGACCGTCTGTTCCGACTCACCCTGTACGCCCCAGGTGACGCCGAGCTGCCCGGACATCTCGGCCTTCGCCTTCTCCAGATCGTGCACGACGATGCCGGTGTGGTACAGGTCCGCGTGGTCGGGAAACAGGGTCGCCACGGGCTTCTCTCCTTCTAGCCGTCTTCGTCTATGGTGCAATAAGCTAACTAATAACACCAGTCCTGGCGTTGGGTGGAGGAGCCATCGAGGTCGAAGAGATCGTGCTGCGGGCCGGCTCCGTCGAGCTGTCCGGTCTGCTGGCCGAGCCGGAGACGCCGCCGCGGGCGCTGGTCCTCGCGCTGCACGGCGGCGGCATGACGGCCGCGTATTTCCACGGCCGGGCGCACCCCGACCTGTCCCTGCTGCGCCTGGGGCGCAGCCTCGGCTTCACCGTCCTTGCGCTCGACCGGCCGGGCTACGGCCGGTCGAGCGCGTCGCTGCCGCAGGGACAACTGCTCAGCGAGCAGGCCGACACGGTGTACGGCGCGCTCGACGACTTCGCGGCCCGGCACGCCACCGGCGCCGGGGTCTTCGTCGTCGGGCACTCCTACGGCCTGAAGCTGGGCCTGTTCCTTGCCGCGCACCCGCGCGGCAAGGAACTGCTCGGCCTGGACGGCTCCGGCTCGGCGTACCGGTACCAGCCCGCGCTGGACCCCGGCGCGGCCGAGACGGAACTGACCGCCGACGGCAGCGTGGCCGCCTACGCGTCGCGCAGCCCGCGGGAGCTGTTCTGGGGCAGCGAGTCGCTGTACCCGCCGGGCACGTTCACGCGGGGAATGCGGCCGATCGCGTCGGTCCCTGAGCTCGAGACCTACGAATCGGCCCTATGGCCGGACCTGCTGCCCGGGGTGGCCGCCGAGGTACGCGTGCCCTTCCAGTTCAGCGTCGCCGAGCACGAGCAGTGGTGGCAGGTGACCGACGCGGACCTGGCGGAGTACCAGGCGTTGTTCACCGCAGTGCCACGGATGGTGGTGCGGCGGCAGCCCGCGGCCGGGCACAACATCAGCCTGGGCTGGGCGGCCCGCTCGTACCACCTGAACGCGCTGGCCTTCGCCGAGCAGTGCCTGCTTCGACGCCGCGGAGACCTGTACTGAGGCTCAGCCCGCGTCCGGGCCGCGGGCGAAGAACTCGCGCAGCCGGGCCCTGGCGTCGTCCGTCGCGTAGGACGCGCACCAGGCCTCCAGTTCCAGTGTGCCCGCCTCCGCGCCGGAAAGTCCGTAGCCGGCGTCGATGAGCCGCTTGAGGCCGGCCTGCGCGGGCCCGGCGTAGGCGGTGAACGACCGGGCCAGTTCAAGGGCGCGGGCCACGGTTCCGTCCGCGTCGGCCACCTCGTCGACGAGCCCAATCCGCAGCGCTTCGCGCGCGGAGACCGGCTGTCCGCCCAGGTACATCTTCTTCGCCATCGAGGGGCCGATGAGGCGGGGCATCCGGAACACGCCGCCGCCGATGCTGCCGCCCCCCAGCGTGACCTCGGGGGCCCCCAGCTTGGCACGCTCGGAGGCGACCCGGTAATCGCAGGCCAGCGCCAGTTCGAGCCCGCCGCCGAAGGTAATGCCCGTGATCGCGGCGATCACCATGCACGGCACGGCGGCCAGCGCGTCGAACGTAGCGAGGTACTTGCCGCCGAGTTCCCTGATGTAGGCGGGCTCGGTCACCGCCCGGACGGCGTCGTCGAGTTCGTCGTCACCGATGTCGGTGCGGCCGGCGAAACGCACGCGGTAGGTCTCGGAGATCTCGCCGCCAAGCGCGAACACCTTCGGCCGCCCGGCGAGCACTACGGCACCAGGCGGATTGGCCGTCAGCTCGCCGATGATCGCCATCAGCCTGGCGAACAGCGGCGTGGTCAGCGCGTTGACGGGCGGGTTGTCGATCGTGATCAGCGCGACCCCGTCCGGTCGCCGCTCGAGCGAAACCAGGCTGGCGTGCCCGGTCATCTCAGCTCTCTTGCTCGTCGCGCTGGATCCGGCGGTGCCCGCGGGTGATGACCTCGTCGCGGCGGGCGGCGACTCCGTCCGCCGTGATCTCGCGGCGTGACGACGCGGCGCGCTCGGCGTCCAGGGCGTCGTCCGTGCCGAGGTTGCCGCGACGCTGGTAGGCGGCGCGGAGCTCGATCAGGAACGTGGCGTCGACGGCGGCGACGGCCGTGGCTACCTCGCGAGCCCGGGGCAGCAGTTCGGCGTGCGGCAGGACCTCGTTGGCGAGGCCGAGCCGCAGCGCCTCCGCGGCGTCGATGAGCTCGCCGGTGTAGCTCAGCTGCCGCGCGCGCCGGACGCCGACGGCCTGCGCCAGGTACACGGTCATGCCGCCGCCGGGGAAGACCCCGACGCGCGCGTGCGTGTCGCCGAAGAACGCGCGCTCGGACGCGAGGATGAAGTCGGCGCCGAGGGCGAGCTCGAAACCCCCGGTGATCGCGGGCCCGTTGACGGCGGCGATCACTGGCTTGCGCATCGCGCGCAGGGCGCTGGCGAACGTGTCGCCGGCCTCGGCCCTGGGACGGTCCCCGTCCGCCCAGGACAGGTCGCTGAGGTCCATCCCGGCGCAGAACGCCGGATCCGCGCCGGTGAGCACGGCGACGCGGGCGTCCGCGTCGGCGTCGAACGCCTGCAGGGCGGCGACGATCGCCGCGTTCAGCTCGCGGTTGATCGCGTTGCGCCGCGCCGGCCGGTTCAGGGTGATCTCGTGCCGGCCTTCACCCCGCCACACCTGCAGGACGTCCGTCATCGTCAGTGCTCCTCCTCGCCCGGGCCGTCGAGGTAGCGGACGCCGTCGATCTCCACGAGCGTGGGCTCGATCGCGGTGATCACGCGGCCCCTGGCCGCCTCCTCCACCGGGCGGTCCCCGACGGCGCGCAGCTGCCGCAGGGTGTGGCGAGTCGGCCGCATCATCTCCATCGTGCCGCCGCGCACGTCCGCCAGCGCTCGCTCGATCGTGACCCACTCGCCGTGGTCGGACTCAGTGGTCAGCACGCCGGCCGACTGGCCGGGGGGAAGCATGGCCACGAAGAACCGGGTGTCGAACCGGCGCGGCTGGAACCGCGGGGTGATCCAGTGCGCCCAGGGGATCAGCAGGTCGGCGCGCAGCCACAGGCGGCGGGCGCGCAGGAACGCGCCGAACGTGACCTCGTGCGCCTCCACCGACCGCCGGTCGTCCGCCAGGCCGCCGGTCTTTTCGTCGCCCATCTCGACGGCCGCTGTCATCCCGTCCGCCCCGGCCAGCAGCAGGCCGGTCTCCTCGAACATCTCGCGGACCGCGGCGACCACCAGCGCCCGGGCCAGGTCCTCGCGGCACGACAGCCGCTGCGCCCATGTCCGCGGCCCCGGGCCGATCCACGGGACCGGCTCGAAGTCGGAATCCTGGACGCTGCCGCCGGGGAACACGTACTTGCCCGCGGCGAACGCCATCGTGGCCCGGCGGCGGAGGAGGAACGTCTCGCGCCCGGCGGGCCTGTCCCGCAGCACCACGACGGTCGCCGCGTCCCGTGCCGGGACCGGCTGTCCGTCCCAGCGGTCCACCAGCGCGTGCTGCTGCGCCGACAGCAGGCTCAGTCCCTTCGTCACCACAACGAGGTCCCCCAGTCTGGCCGGGGCGCCGCCCTGAGCGCCGCCTTGTCGACCTTGCCGCCCGGGTTGCGCGGCAGCGCCTCGGTACGGACCAGCACGTACTGCGGGACCTTGAAGTCCGCGAGTTCCCCGCGGGCGATGCGAACCAGGTCCAACGGCACCACCGTCTCACCGGCGCGGGGGACGACGACCGCGCCGACCTTGCTGCCCATCATCGGGTCGGGGACGCCGACGACCGCCACCTCGGCGACGCCCTGGTGACGGCTCAGCACCCGTTCGACCTCGATGCTGTAGACGTTCTCGCCGCCGCGGTTGATGAGGTCGGTGCGGCGGTCGAGGATCCGTACCCGCCCGGCGGGATCGACGCTCACCAGGTCGCCGGTGTGCAGCCAGCCGTCGCGGATGGCCGCCGCCGTCGCCTCGGGCCGCTGCCAGTAGCCGCTCATCACCTGCGGACCCCGGACGAGGAGCTGCCCGGTCCCGGCGGCGGCCTCAGGGCCGAGCAGCGCGAGCTCCGTGCCGGGGACGGCGGTCCCGACCGAGTCGGCGTGGTCGACGGCGTCCTCGTGCGCGAGGCAGGTAACCGAAGGCGCCTCCGTGAGGCCGTAGCCGGGCGCCATCCGCGCGGCGGGAAACGCCTCGAGCAGCCGGCGGACCTGCGCCGGGGGCGTCGGCGCGGCTCCGTAGCTCAGCAGCCGGACACCGGACACGTCGAGGCCGGGGAACTCGGGGTGGCGCAGCGCCTGCCAGTACATCGCGGGGACCCCGTTGAGCACGTCGATGCGCTCGTCGCGGATCGCCCGCAGCCAGGCGCCGGCCTCGAACGCGGGCGCGATGACCGCGGTCCCGCCGCAGGCCAGGGCCGGGATCCACTGCATGCCGCAGGCGAGGATGTGAAACAGCGGCGCGACCACGAGGGTGCGGATTGGCTCGGCGGGACCCAGGCCGAGCACCAGGCGGCACTGCTCGGCGGCCGACAGCAGCGCGCGGTGCGACAGCACGGCCCCCTTGGGGCGGCCGGTCGTCCCGCTGGTGTAGAAGATCGCCGCCGGCGCTTCCGAGTCCGGATCGGCTGGGGCCGCGGGAGGCCCGTCGGGCAGCCGTCCGTCCAGCACCGCCGAGGCCCCGCTGTCGCGGACGATGAACTCGGCTTCGGCCGTCGTAAGCCGCGTGTTGACCGGGACCGGAATCGCGCCCGCCAGCGTCGCGCCGAGGAACGCCAGGCACCAGTCGGCGCCGTTCGGCAGCCGGATCGCCACCCGGTCGCCCGGGCGGACCCCGGCGGCCAGCAGCCCGCCAGCGATGCGGCTGGCCTCATCCCACAGGCGGGCGTAGCTGAGCCGGCGTCCGGTCCCGAGGTCGGTGATCGCCTCCGCCCGCGGGCTGCGGCGGACCGTGCCGGCCGCGAGCGCGGCCAGGTGCGGGGCAGGCCCGGTCAGCCGCGGCTCCCGCGGCGTCCGGGTCACCTGGTGGATAACGGGAGTGACCACATCAGTCGCTGGCCGGGAGGGGCTTGGCTTCCTTCAGCACCAGCGGCTCCCCGCCCAAGGCCAGGGTGCCCTGGCCCGGCTTGGTGACCAGCAGTTCCAGCGTCCCGCTCGCGTCCGTGTAGCGCTTGCCCAGGGCGTTTCCCGCGTCCTCGCCTTCCTTGAGCGACAGGCCGGCGGCCGGGGTCTCCTTCAGGTCAACGACCGGGTGACCGCCGCACGTGAGATCGGCCTCGCCGGGCAGCGGGCGGACGACGATGATCTCGGTCTGGCAGACCTGGCTGCGGTACCTGGCACCGATCTTGAGCTGCATGGGCTCGGTCACATCCTTTCTGATGTGTGGACAGCCGCCGGGGAAGACAGGTCCGCGACGATCTCCCGCCGCAGCAGCTTCCCCGTGGGCGTATAGGGCAGCGAGTCCCGGATGACAACGTCGTCTGGGGTGCGCGAGCCGCGCAGCCTGGCCCGGACGAACGCCCGGATCTCGTCCGCGTCCGCCGTCGCGCCCTCGTACGGGACGACCGCCGCGACGATCCGTTCGCCCCACTCCTCATCCGGCACCCCGACCACGGCGGCATCCCGGAGAGCGGGATGCCGGATCAGCACATCCTCGATCTCGGCCGGGGCGACGTTCTCGCCGCCGCGGATGATCGTGTCGTCCGCGCGGCCCTCGATGAACAGGTAGCCGGCGGAGTCGACGCGCACGCGGTCACGGGTCGGGAACCAGCCGTCCGCGTCAAGGACCGAGCCGATCCCTTCATACACGCCCGACACCTGCGGCCCGCGTACCCACAGCTCCCCCGGCTCGCCGCCCGCCACCGGCCGGCCGTCGTCGCCGCGGACCTCGACGTCGATGCCGGGCACCGGACGCCCGGCCGACGTCAGCCGCGCCCGCACCGCCGGATCGTCGCTGCCGAGCGCCTCGCGGTGGTCCTCAGGGGTCAGCACCGCGATCGTCGAGCTGGTCTCGGTCAGGCCGTACGCGTTGACGAAACCCGCCGCGGGGAACAGCCCCAGCGCCCGCTCCAGCACCGTCGCCGGCATCCGCGCCCCGCCGTAGGCGATCGAGCGCAGCGTGGGGACCTGCGCAGGCGTCTCCCCCAGTTCGTCGACGATGCGGGCCAGCATCGTCGGCACCACCATGGCGCCCGTGACCCCCTCCCGCGCGACGATGTCCAGCCACGCGGCGGGGTCGAAATTCGGCAGGTACACCATCCGGCGGCCCGCGTACAGGTTCGTCAGCGCGCTGCCGACCGCCGCGACATGGTAGGGCGGCACGCTGACGAGCACCGCCTCGTCCGGGTCCGCCGACGCGAACTCGACCGTGCCGATCACGTAGCTGACGAGGTTCTCGTGGCGCAGCACGACACCCTTCGGGCGCCCGGTCGTGCCGCTGGTGAACAGCAGCACCGCGCAGTCCTCGTCGGCCACGTCGGCCGTCGGCGCCTCCGGTGCCTCGCGGGCGGCGGACAGCCACGCGCCGACGGCCATCACCCGGTCGCGGTCGCCCACGGCGTGCTCGAACGCCTCGTCCACGACGACCAGCGGCCGGTCCAGCCTGGCCAGCAGCTCGGCCAGGCCATCGGTGCTCAGCCGGTAGTTCAGCGGGCTGAACGGCACGCCCGCGACCGCGGAGGCCATGAGCAGCGAGGGGAACGCCGGTCCGTTCAGACCGATAAAAGCGACGCTGCCAGCGGCACTCGCGCGGATCAGCCCGGCCCCGCCCGCCACCGTGCGCCGCAGCGAATCGTAGCTCATGCC
>Ga0070712_100000277_pt1 | contig 28821 bp, 29 predicted proteins | sample LARL81metaG_FD_71396 | JGI IMG/M metagenome (GOLD analysis project Ga0070712, IMG submission 71396) | Corn, switchgrass and miscanthus rhizosphere microbial communities from Kellogg Biological Station, Michigan, USA - LAR L8-1 metaG | ecosystem: Host-associated > Plants > Roots > Rhizosphere ...
TCCCGCCCATAGCGGTCCTGGAGGTCTGCCGCTCGTTACTTCGATAACGCAATCTGCCTCACCCGCTCCTTCGAACTCCAATCTATGCTTTCTCTGCACAAACGGAAGGTCGCCTGGGTCCTTGCGCGTAACCGCGCCAACGGGGAATAGTCTCCTTCCCGCGGAGGTTGGTTCCGTTTCGAGGCACAAAAATGGCAGTTTTTGCAAGCAGGAAACTTGCCTTGCTATTTGTCAGCTCGATGTTTTTCTCCCTTGATGCCCACGGCCGGTCTTTCACTGCTCCGCCTGGTGCTGTCAATGACCGGGACAACGAAGAATGGCAATATCCAGAACTTCCACAATCCAGGTTTCAGTACCCTCAATACTCCCAGCAATCCAATTCCCCAAATCGCCCGCAGCCTCGTGCCGCGGCTCGAGATCCCTATTGTCCCGGAAACGGCGACGGTGCGCTCATGTGCCGGCTCGTGAATCAGTACCGCGCGCAGTACGGACTCGGACCGGTGCAATTGGACAGTGCGGTCACCCGCGAAGCGCAATATTGGTCCGACCAGCTGAACCTGCAGCACGCTTGCTGGTTTCTCTATCACGATTACAACTACCACGACCGCATGCGGGCCCGGTTCCCGGGTCGTCGCTTCCGCGAAAACGCAGCGTGTAGCGGCTCAACAGGCGGCGGCGCTCAATTTATTTTGCAGAAATGGATCGATTCTCCAGGCCATCGCCAAAATATGCTAACGCCCGACTGGAAGACGATCGGCGTCGGTGTAACAAACAACATTTGGGTGATTGATTTTACGAACTAACCGCGTGAACGCCAACGGAGGATAGCTCATGGAGATCGCCAGACGCACCATGCTCGCCGGCGCTGCCGCGGCGACGAGCTTCACCAGAACCGCCCTTGCCGACTGGGCACCGAACCCTCGCTATCCAGACCCGACGATCAAGGTGCTCGATCCGAGCTTTCTCAAATACCGGCCCAATATCGTTGGGGTCGAGCGGCTTGCCACTGGCATGACCTGGAGCGAGGGTCCGGTGTGGTTCGGCGATGGGCGCTATCTGTTGTGGAGCGACAGCCCCAACAACCGCATCATGCGTTGGGACGAGGCGACCGGCGCGGTCGGCGTGTTTCGCAGTCCCTCGAACCAGGCAAACGGCAACACGCGAGACCGTCAGGGCCGCCTGATCACCTGCGAGCACCGCACGCGGCGCGTCGCTCGAACGGAATATGACGGCGAGATCACGGTGCTGGCCGACAAATTCGAGGGCAAGCGGCTCAATTCGCCCAACGACGTGGTGGTGAAGTCCGACGACTCGATCTGGTTCACTGATCCGCCCTACGGCATTCTCAACAACTACAACGGCAGCCTCGCCGAGCGGGAGCTTCCGATGAACGTTTATCGGTTGGACAAGACCGGCAGACTCACCGTGGTAGCGGACGACATCAACCGGCCGGACGGGCTTGCCTTTTCTCCTGACGAAAAGACGCTCTACATTGTCGAGGATGGCTCAACGCCGCCCGCCATCCGCGCCTATGACGTAGCCGGCGACGGCACGCGGCTTGTCAACGGGCGCGTCTTCATCAGCGCGGAAAAGGGTGGCGGTGACGGCTTGCGCGTCGACGTGGACGGCAATCTGTGGTGCGGCTGGGCTGGCGGCGAGGGCCTCGACGGCGTGATGGTGTTCAACAAGGGCGGGGCGCTCATCGGACGCATCGACCTGCCGGAGCGGTGCGCCAATGTCTGCTTCGGAGGCTATCGCAGGAGCCGCCTCTTCATGGTGGCGAGCCGGTCGCTCTACGCGCTTTGGGTCGGCACCTCCGGCGCACCCGGAGGGTGAGGTAATCCAAGGGATGACTGCCGTGCAACGTATTGCCTTTTTGGCATTGATCCTGACGATGAGCGCGGTCGCCGCGGTGCCGAAGGGGAACGCCGACAACTATCCGTCACGGCCCATTCGACTGATCGTCGGCTTCCCGCCGGGCTCGGCGGCCGACATCACCGCGCGGCTGATTGGCGATGTCATGAGCAGGACGTTGGGGCAGCAGGTGGTGGTAGAAGCGAGGCCGGGCGCCGGCTCGAACATCGCCGCCGAAATTCGTCGCGCGTTCCCCAGCGGACGGCTACACCTTGTTCGTCAGCAGTTTGTCGAACGTGACCAACGCCGTTACCAGCTCCAATCTGCACTTTGACTTCGCCAAGGATCTCGCCCCGGTCGCGGCGCTCACCGGCCTGCCGCTCATCCTCGCGGTACATCCCTCCCTCGGCGTGTCGAGCGTCGAGGAGCTCATCGCGCTTGCAAAATCCAAGCCTGGCGAGCTCACCTACGGCTCGGTCGGGCCGGGGTCGGTCGCGCATCTCGCCATGGAACTGATCAGCGTGCGCAAAAAAATCAAGCTCGTTCACGTGCCCTACCCCGGCAGCCCGCCGCAGGTCGCCGACCTGGTCGCCGGCCGCCTGTCGATGGTGTTGGCGGTGGCTTCAACGGTCATGCCGCATGTCGAAGCGGGCCGCCTTGTGGCGCTCGCCTCGGGTTCGGCCAAGCGCCCGCGCATTGCGCCGAATATCCCGACCATCGCGGAAGTCTTGCTGCCAGGTTTCGAGTGCACAGTCTGGTTCGGCCTAATGGCACCCGCCGGCACGCCGCGCGCGGTGATCGAGAAGCTTGCCATCGCCGCCAGTGCCGCGCTCAGATCTGAGAACGTGGTCGCCAAGCTCGCGGCGTCGGGGTTTGATCTGCTCGACGGCTCACCCGAAGAGTTTGCCCAATTGATTGCGCGCGGACTGGTCACATGGGCGGCCGCCGCTAAAGCCGCTGGACTGAGGGAGTAGGAAGCGCCTTCGGCACCGCTTCTGAGGTGCAAGACGAGGTGACTAACGGTCCTCGGGGGTCTCCGCGCTTATACCGCTCCTGGTCTGGTCTCTACTGCGCTTTGATGTTCAGTGCGCTGATCAGCTTGCCCCATTTTGCGGTTTCGTCGGCGACGAGCTTGCCAAACTCGCCGGGCGAATCAGGAAGTGCGGCGGCTCCCAGCTCAGTCAAACGCGCCATGATGCGGGGATCCGCAAGGCCCGCATTGATGCCCCTGTTCAACGCCTCGACGATCTCGGCAGACGTGCCCTTGGGTACTGCAACGCCGTTCCAGGTGCTCGCCTCATACTCTGGCAGAAATTCGCCGAGCGTCGGCAGCTCCGGCAGTGCGTCCGAGCGAATTGCGGTGGTGACCGCGAGCGGGCGCAGGTTACCGGTCCTGATGTAACCGATCGACGCGGGCATCAGGTCGAACATGACCTGCACCTGCCCGCTCAGGAGATCGATGAGCGCGGGCGCCGAGCCGCGATACGGCACGTGCCGCATGTCCACCCCCGTCATGAACTTGAAAAGCTCGGCGGCGAGCTGCGATGTGGATCCAATGCCGCCGGATGCAAAGTTGAGCTTGCCGGGATTGACTTTGGCATAGGCGATAAGCTCTGGAACCGTCTTGACCGGGACCGACGGATGAACCTCCAGGACGTTAGGGACACGGAAGACGCTCGCAACCGGCGTGAAGTCACGCATGAAATCGAAACTGAGATTATTGTAGAGCGTCGCGTTGATCGCGTTCGCCGACGTGGCCCACAGCAGCGTGTGCCCATCAGGGGCCGCTCTCGCGACATATTCGGTGCCGATGTTGCTGCCGGCACCCGGCCGGTTTTCGAAGACGAACGGCTGGCCCAGCCACTCCGAAAGCCATTGCGCCATGAGCCGTCCGATAACATCGGAGGAGCCGCCGGGCGGAAAACCGAGAACGATGTGCACCGGGCGCAAGGGATATTGCGCTCGAGCTGTTGCAGAAACGGCTGGAACCGCCGCAACTCCGGCTCCCAGATTTAGAAAGTGTCTGCGGGTAATCCTCAGCGTAACACCCTCCTGACTGCTGCCCGGCCATTCGATATCCTAGGCTCTCGGGATCGCGCTTCCAACCTCGATCCTGCTGCGCGCCGATTAGGCGATCGAATGACTGTGCGCTAACCGGCCTTGATGTTGAGCTCTTTGACAAGGCGTTCGTACTTTTCCGAATCCTGCTGAGCGACGCGAGCGAGTTGCTCCGCAGTGCCGCCGATCGCCTCGGTCGCCGTCTGGAGCAGGCTCTGGCGCGTTGTGGCATCGGCGAGCGCCATGTCGATTTCGGCGTTGAGGCGCGCGACGATCGCGGGCGGCGTTCCCACCGGCACGAACGCGCCGTACCACGACTCGATCGCAAGGCCCTTGAAGCCAGCTTCCTGCAAGGTCGGCACCTCGGGCAAGCTCGGCGAGCGCGTCTCCGACGATTGCGCCAGAAGGCGCAAGATCCCGGCCTTGTAGTGCGGCATCAGGGCCGTCGGCCCGAGGAAGGCAACCCGGACATGGCCGGCAATCAGGTCGTTGATGGCCTGGCCGGCGCCGCGATACGGGATGTGATCGAGCTTGATCCCTGCCATCTTGGCGAACCACTCCAGCAGCACGTGCTGGTTGGAGCCCGTACCCGAGGTCGCGCAGCCCATTCCCGGCCGCACCTTCACCGCAGCGATCAATTCCTCAACCGATTTCACATCGAGCGATGGATGAATCGCCAAAGCCTGAGGCTGACGCGCAAGCTGGATCACAGGAACAAGGTCCTTGAGGTAATCGACGTTCAATCTGAGGACATGCGGCGCGCTCGCCACGTTGTCGTTAGTCACCAGCACCGAATAACCGTCCGGAGCGCTCTTGATCGCTGTGTCGATGCCAATCGTTCCGCCTGCACCCGTCCTGTTCTCGATCACCACCTGCTGGCCAATGGCGCGCGACAGATATTCGGCGATCACACGCGCGACAAAGTCCAGTCCGCCTCCGGCCGCAAGCGGAACAATGAAACGCACCGGCCGGTTCGGCCAAGTCGGGTCAGCAGATGACGTTGCTGGTAGCGTTCCTTGTGCACGCCCCGCGCGCGGCCACGCGACCGCCGCGCCGCCGAGCAGGGTGATGAAATCGCGTCTCCTCATACCAGCTCCTTGCATAAGGCCCGATTTTCGATTTGCAGAACAATACCAAGCCCGAGCCCCGCCGTGATCGGGGGGGCGATGTCGGCACGCGTGATCTAATCGATCTTCGCGATGAAGGGGAGATGACGATACTCATTTGCGTAGTCGATACCATAACCGACGATGAAAACGTCCGGTATGGTGAAGCCGACGAAATCAACTTCAATGGGCACCTCCCGGCGGCTCGGCTTGTCCACCAGCGCGCAGGTGACGATACTCGATGCCTGCCTGTCCCGGAGGAGGTCGCACGCATAAAGAAGGGTCCGCCCGGTATCAACGATATCATCTACGAGCAGCACCGCTCGGCCGGACAGATCGAGCTCGATCTCGCTGAGCAGGCGCACGCTACCGGAGCTCTCTCGTGCGTTCCCGTAGCTGCCCAGCCGCATGAATTCGACACTCGGCTTGCAGCCGATACGGTAGAACGCGCGGATGAGGTCGGCGACAAAGACGAAACTGCCCACCAGCAAACCCACCACCACGAAGCTGCCCGGAAGGCGGGGTGCCGCCGCGCGCGCAAGCTCCTCGACCCGAGCGCTGATTTCGCTCTCGTCGAAGAGCCTGGTCAGCTCAGGCGCGGCAATGCGTGATTCCGGTTGCATGGAGCTATCAAAATGACGTGTCCTGTCTCCGTCCGCCTTCCTTCGTCAACATAGCGCATCAGGAGAGTAGCGCGCGGAGCGGAGAGGAATTTGATCCAGCGCAAAGATGTGCCGATCGGATGGCAAGCCTATATGACTCTCTACGCATTGTCGCTCGATCTGGGCGTTCGCACAGGAGACAAACGCAATGAGCGCTATCGCGGAATTCATACAAGGGCTGCCGAAAGCGGAGCTGCACGTGCACATCGAGGGCACGCTTGAGCCGGAGATGATGTTCGAGCTTGCCCGTCGCAACGGTATTTCTCTCCCCTATCCGTCGGTGGACGCACTGCGCGCAGCATACACCTTCCAAAGCCTCCAGGAGTTTCTGGACCTTTATTATCAAGGAACCAATGTCCTGCGGGAGCGGCGCGACTTCTACGACTTGACCTGGGCTTATATGGAAAAGGCCAAGATGCAGAATGTGCTGCACGCAGAAATATTCTTCGATCCGCAGGCGCATACGCGCAGAGGCGTTCGGTTCTCCGAAGTCATTGAGGGGATTGGTGAGGCATTGCGGGATGCGCGGAATCGATTGGGCGTGAGCTCGATGCTCATTCTATGCTTTCTGCGCGATTTGACCGCCCAAGACGCCATGGCGACCCTCGATGAGGCTCTTCCGTACAAGGCGCGTATCGTTGCTGTCGGGCTCGATTCGGCCGAGATCGGCAATCCACCGGCAAAGTTCGAACAACCGTTCGCGCGGGCGCGAAAGGAGGGTTTCCTGGCTGTTGCCCACGCGGGCGAAGAGGGCCCCGCCGCATATGTCAGTGAGGCCATCGACGTGCTTCATGTCTGCCGTATCGATCACGGCAACCGCTCCCTCGACGACCAGGCCCTTGTGGCACGCCTCGCAAAGGCAAGGATACCGCTTACGCTGTGCCCCCTCTCCAATCTCCGGCTGTGCGTTATCGATGATCTTTCCCATTACCCGATCCGCCGAATGCTCGAGAAAGGGCTGCTCGTCACGGTCAACTCGGACGATCCCGCTTATTTCGGGGGATACGTGAGTGAGAACTATCTCGCGATCCGGAATGCCATTGGGCTCACGCGGGAGGAGCTCATCACGCTTGCCCGTAATTCGTTCGAGGCCAGCTTTTTGGATTCACAGCAAAAGGCTGCAATGATGGACGAGCTCAACTCCTATGCAGCTGCGCATTGACGATGCGTTCGGCTGGGCTTAAGGCGCTCGTTTCGACCGACACACGGAAACGCACGTTCCGAAGGCAGGACTGCAACTGTTCGAACCCCGCTTTGTGACCGATGAAATCATGCAGCTGCTCGGGGCAAGAGCGTAGGGCGGGTTCCGGCGAATTATGCTGCGCGGTGCTGGCCGGAGCCAGTACTGCTTCGCTAAATTAATCCGCCCTACACACGAAGCTAAAACCCAAAAGACTGCTGAACGGGTCTTGGCGGCTCGACATGAATACCCTCGAGCTCGAGCATGCGCATCTTGGCCGCAGAGCCGCCCGGCGCCGAAAAGCCACCGACCTTGCCGCCGGCCGCCAAGACCCTGTGGCATGGAATGATCAGCGGCACCGGATTGTTGGCCATGGCTTGACCGACGTCGCGCGCGGCCTCTGGCCCGGCGCCAACTTGCTTTGCCAGAGTGCCATAGGTGGTCGTATGGCCCCATCCAACCTGCCGAGCCGCAGCATAGATTTGGTTGGAGAACGCGCTCTGGTCATTGAGGTCGAGCTTGCACTCTGAAAAGTCCGTCCTGTCACCCTCGAAATAGCCCTTCACAGCGGCGACCGCCTCGACGATCTCCGGCGTGGGGGCACCGGGTTTGGCGTCGGGCACTCGGCGCAGCAGAATTCGTTCGGTTGCTTCGGCGCTTTTTGTCGGCAGCTGGAAACGCGTGATGCCCACATCGTTCCAGGCAATCCCGCAGAAACCACTAGCGGTTTCGAAAACGAGATAGTGGTGCGTCATCCGGCCCATTACGTAGCCCTCGTATTAGGGGTGTGTCAGGAAAGTCGTGGAACCAGGGCGGAAATTCAAGATCGAACCGCCGCGCTTGGCGCTGGTAATCTCGAGATCCATCGACTCCAGCCGGCGCACAGGCAAGCTCCTTACCTACGATCAGCTTACAGCCTAATTTCTCGAGTGTTGGGCGGTCAATGTGTGCGACGATTTCGGGCGCTTGGGCTCCCGTCGGAAAGCGATTAGCTTGCCTTCCCTTTTTAAATTGTCTTAGCTTCATAAAAACCAGGGAGGAAACCCAATGCGTCCAGTGCGTATTTTCGCTGCCGCTTTCGCGCTTACAGCGTTGAGCTCTCTGCTGCAGCCTGCGTTGAGCCAGGATCCGATCAAGATCGGCGTGATGTTTCCTTATACCGGGCCGATATCAGCGCAGGGACGACCGGAGCGCGACGCGATCACGCAAGCCTTCGACGAAGAAAAGAATATGATTGCGGGGCGCAAGATAGAGTTGCTGCTTGAAGACAGCACCGGGCGCCCGGATACCGGTCTGACCAAGATCAAGGCCTTGGTCGAGCGCGACAAGGCCCATTTGCTGCTCTCGGAGCTGGTGAGCTCGGTGGGCGCAGCGATTGCGCCTTACGTCAACGAGCAGAAAATCCCCTGGATCAGCACGGTAGCACTCGCCAGCCTGACGCGGGCGCAGAAGAGTCCTTACATTTTCCGTTTCGTTCCGTCGTCGTACCAATTCGGAACGGTAGCCGCGGAGGCCACCCAGAGAATGGGATGGAAGAAAGCCTATTTCATCGGATGGAACGCTCCGCCGAGCCGCGAGGCCTCTGAGGCGGTCAAGAAGATCTTTGGCCCTGAGAACATCATCGATGCGATGTTCCCGAACGTCGCGACGTCGGACTACGCCCCCTATCTCACCAAGATGGATGCCGCAAAAGCCGACGGCGTGTTCGCCGCGATGTGGGGCGCCGATGCACCGCGCATCATCCAGCAATACGTGGAGTACGGACTGAGCAAGAAGATGCCCTTGTTTGGCATCGCCTCGTTTACCAGTGAGGAGCTCCTCGGCGACATGCCGCCGGCTGCCGCCGGTATCCTCAGCGCGTATACCTACTGCGGCACCCTCGATACGCCGGAAAACAAGAAGTTCATCTCCGACTACCAGTCCCGCTACAAGGCGCTGCCCGGATCGTATCAGTACATGGGGTACATGGCTGCCAAGATGGTCATCCAGGCGATCAAGGACATAAACGGGCGGGTGGAGGACCGCGACGCATTCATCAATGCGCTTGCCAAGGTGCAGATCAAAGGTCCCATGGGCATGACAAGCTTCGACGAGCACCATGGCATCGTGGCAGACTTCTATGTGCTCACGGTCGAAAAAGGCAGCGATGGACGACTGCAGAACCGCTGCGGGGAGCGAATTCCGCAGGTGAAGGATCCCTACGCGAGCTTCCCTTGAGCCGACCTCGCTGCAGTTTGTAGGGTGGGCAAAGGCGCATGCAGGCTCAATCAACTTGCTGAACTGCATGCGCCTTTGCCCACGCGGTTCGGCACGGCAGCCTGCCTCCGCGTGGGCAAAATCGCTCGAATGCTGAGCGGATGATCCAACACAGCGCGTGCGATTTTGCCCACCCTACGATCCTGAGTGAAACCGTCAACGCAAGCTCTCGCTGATGTTCTGGGTGATCCAAACCCTCAACGGCATTTCCTTCGGGATGCTGTTGTTCCTGCTGGCCGCAGGACTGTCGCTGATCTATGGCCTGATGAAGATCCTGAATTTGACCCACGGCTCCTTCTATCTCTGGGGCGGCTATATCGGCTTGATGGTGGTACACAGCACCGGAAGCCTTTTCCTCGCGGCCTTGCTCAGCAGTCTCGCCATTGCGCTCATCGGCATGCTGATGGAGCGCTTCCTGCTGCGACGGTTGTATCTTCAGGAGCTGCCGCAGACATTGCTCACATTCGGCTTCCTTTTCATATTCTCCGATCTTGCGATTTTTATCTGGGGCGGAAACCCGCAGACCATGCCGAAGCCCGCCATGTTCAGCCAGTCGGTGCAGCTTGGCGAATTCTTCTATCCTTCGTATCGCTTGTTCATCATTGCGTTCGGGCTCCTTGTCGCTGCGCTGCTCTGGTGGCTCCAGGAGGGCACACGCCTGGGCGCGATGCTGCGTGCGGGGGTGGACGACGAGGAAACCGCCCGCGCGCTGGGCATCAACGTATCGCTGCTGTTCACACTGGTGTTTGCGCTGGGCGCATTTCTTGCCGCGCTGGGTGGGACCATGGGCGGACCCATCATGGGAGTCTATCCCGGCGCCGATTTCGAGGTGATGCTGCTCGGGTTTGTGGTCGTCATCGTCGGTGGACTGGGAAGCTTGAAGGGCGCGCTGGTCGGCGGCCTGATCGTCGGCCTCCTCGATAATTTCGGCAAAGTGTTCTTTCCCGAATTTGCCCTGTTCACCATTTTCGCGCCCATGGCGCTGATCCTGGCGGTGCGGCCACTCGGGCTGTTCGGGCACGAATGAGCAATTTGGCGGTGCGCCGCATGCCCAGGTCCAGCGGACCGGCGATGCTCTGGAGCATGGGAGTCATCGTGCTCGTGACGCTGCCGCTAATTCTGCCGCCCTACTATGTGGGCCTGGTGGTCAAGATGATGGTGTTCGCCCTTTTCGCGATGAGCCTTGACCTGCTGCTGGGTTATGCGGGCATGCCCTCTCTGGGACATGCGGCCTATTTCGGCATGGCAGCCTACACAACCGGCCTGCTCGCATTGAAAGCGGGGTCGAGCGTGTGGTTCGCCCTTCCCGCCGGGATAGCGATGGCCGCGCTCACGAGCATTGTGTTCGGCCTGCTGGCGCTGCGCACCAGAGGCAGCTATTTCCTTATGATCACCTTGGCGCTGTCGCAAGTTTTATGGGGGATCGCCTTCGGCTGGCGTTCGCTCACCGGCGGCGATGACGGGCTTCCCGAAGTCCCCCGACCGAACCTGAGCCTCCCGTGGTCGATGTCCGATAACACGCCGTTCTACTATTTCGTCCTGCTCTTTTTTGTTGTCGGCACGCTGCTGCTGGTCCGCATCGTCGCTTCGCCTTTTGGTTACGTCTTGCGCGGCATCCGCGAGAGCGAAACCCGGATGTTGGTGCTGGGGTACGATGTATGGCGGTATAAGCTTGTTGCCTTCGTGGTGGCGGCGGCATTCGCCGGGCTCGCGGGCTGCCTCGACGTCTACTTCAACCGCTTCGTGAGCCCGGATTACGTCCACGTGGTCCGCTCGGCCGAAGTGTTGCTGATGGTTATCCTGGGCGGCGCCGGGACGCTCATAGGGCCGGCCGTCGGAGCCACGCTGATCGTATTGTTGGAAAACCTCATCAGCACCTACACCGAACGCTGGGTGACCGTGCTCGGCATCATCTACGTGCTGGTCGCACTGCTTGCTCCCAACGGTATCGCCGGGCTGATTGCGAGCTTGCGCAGGCAAAGAGGCGGACCTTGAGCGCGCTTGTCGTAGAGGTACTCTCCCGCAACTTCGGCGGTTTGCGTGCCCTGTCCGACGTCTCGCTTGCAGTCGAGCCTGGCGAGCGCCGGCTGATCATCGGCCCCAATGGCGCCGGAAAGACAACGCTGTTCAACATTCTTTCCGGCGCGCTGACCGCTTCCAGCGGGAAGGTCACGCTGTTTGACCGCGACATAACGCAGGTTCCAGCTTACGAGCGTGCGAAGATGGGACTTGCCCGCACGTTTCAAATTACCAACCTCTTCCCGCGCCTCACGGTCATGGAAAACCTTCTGCTGGCGCTGCAGGCGGCGGATCAGTCCGGCTTTTGCCTGCACCGGCGGATGCGAGACAACCGGGCGCTGTTTGCGCAGGCGAACGCGCTGCTGGAACAGTGGAATCTGAGCGCAATCTCAGCGCAGCCGGCAAAAGCAATTTCCTACGGGGAACAGCGGCAATTAGACCTTATCCTGGCCATGGCGACACAACCGAAGGTCCTGCTTCTGGACGAGCCGACCGCGGGGCTTTCCGCGGCCGAGGTCGTGCGCGTCGTGGGCATGGTCCGCGGCCTGCCGAAAGAGATCACCATCCTGATGATAGAGCACGACATGGACGTTGCATTCGATCTCGCCGAGCGCATTACCGTGCTGCACCAGGGATGTGTGCTCGCCGAGGGCGATGTTGAAACCATCCGCAAGCACCCGCAAGTCACGGAAATCTATCTCGGCGCCGATTAACAGCGATGTTGAGCGTCCAGGACGTCCACACCTACTACGGCGACAGCTATATCCTGCAGGGCGTGACGCTCGAGTTGCAGCCTGGGCAGATCGTCGCCCTGTTGGGCCGCAACGGTGTCGGCAAGACGACCCTGGTCCGCTCTATCATCGGGCTCACGCCGGCAAGACGCGGCACGATCCTGTTCAAGGACAAGGATATCACCCGGATGCCGGCACACCGCATTGCCCGCATGGGCATCGGCCTGGTGCCGCAAGGACGCCATGTCTTCCGGTCGCTGACCGTGAAGGAGCATCTGCAGGTGACCGCGCGCGGGCGGGGCGAGTGGGACTTTGCCAGGATCATCGATCTCTTTCCCAATCTTCACAGCCGGCTGCGCAGTCTCGCCGGCAAGCTCAGCGGCGGCGAGCAACAGATGCTCGCGGCAGCGCGCGCGCTGATCGGAAACCCGGTGCTGCTGCTGATGGACGAGCCAACCGAAGGATTGGCGCCGATGATGGTGCGCGAGCTCGGCCGTACCATTGCGTCGCTCAAGCAGGCCGGCACATCGATCCTGCTTGTCGAGCAGCAGCTTGCCTTTGCGTTGCGGTACGCGGACATGGTCTTTATCATGAGCAAGGGGCGTATCGTGCATCGATGCAGCCCCGCCGAGCTTGCGGCTGACGCCCGGACGAAGACGCGATACCTCGGTGTCTAGGACGTTGTAGGAGTGAATCTTGCCGCCGAATGCATCGGATCCTGCAAACAAGGCCGTCATCGTCACGGGTGGCGCACGCGGGCTCGGGCGCGCCATGACCCTTGCCCTGATGCGAAGCAATGTTCGCGTGGCCGTGGCCGATCTGGTGGCGAGCGCTGCCGAGCTGCGCGAGCTCAGCGACATCGCCGGCAAGGAAGCATTGCAGGATCGGCTTTTCTGCCTCGAATGCGACGTCACGCAATGGCAGGACTGCGTAGGCGCAGTGAAAAAGACCGCCGATCACTTCGGCGCGGTGCACGGGCTCGTCAACAATGCCGGCCTCGGCATGCAGCATATCGGCAATGTTCTGGTCGGGCGCCGCAAGCGCTTCTTCGAGGTGGATGCGGACACTTGGCGCAGTGCCATAGATGTGAATCTCAATGGACCATTCATGATGGCCAGGGCGATAGCCCCACGCTTGATCGAGCAAGGCTGGGGGCGGATCGTCAACATCGTGACAAGCTTTTTCACAATGATGATGGACGGCTTCTCGCCTTACGGTCCATCGAAGGCTGCGCTCGAAGCGGCCACCGTCATCTGGTCGAAGGATCTCGCCGGAACCGGCGTCACGGTCAATGCGCTCCTCCCCGGCGGACCCGCCAATACGCGCATGATCCCGCCGAGCGAGGTGGCCGATCGTGCGACGCTGGTGCAGCCCGAGGTGATGATGCCTCCCATCGTCTGGCTGATGTCGGCGCGATCTGATGGAATCACCGGACGGAGGATCATCGCCAAGGAATGGGACGCGCAGCGGCTGGAACGTGAGCCGCCGGAGCGGGTCGGCACTCCGGCGGGCTGGTGAAAGCATCACGTCTCCTCGGCGAACTAGGTTCCCCAGCAACGAGAGTGAGCCATGTCCGAAGCCAACACGGTGACTGTCCAGATCGAGGACGCCGTCGCGATCGTTACGCTCAACCGGCCTGCCAAGCGCAACGCCATGAGCCCCACTCTGCATCTCGAAATGGCGGATGTTCTGGAGAAGCTGCGCTACGAGCCCACCTCGCGTGTCCTCATCATCACCGGGGCCGGGGAATCGTTCTGCGCGGGGATGGACCTCAAGCAGTTCTTCATGGACTTGAAGGACAATCCGCCGGAGTTCGACCGCATCTTCCGCATTGCGACGGAATGGCGCTTCCGCACCCTGCGGTATTATCCAAAGCCCACCATTGCGATGGTCAATGGCTATTGTTTCGGTGGGGCATTCTCGATCGTCGAAGGATGCGACCTCGCCTTTGCGGCGAAGGAGGCGACCTTTGGACTCTCCGAAGTGAACTTCAAGCACTTCCCCGGCGGCAGTGTGAGCAAGTCGCTGGCCAATCTCCTGCGCCCGCGCGATGCGCTGTTCTATGCCATGACTGGCCGCACCTTTCACGGTGAGCACGCCGCCGAGATCGGCCTGGTCAATGCCGCATACCCGCTTCCAGATCTCAAGCGCGAGGTCATGGCGCTCGCGCGGGAGATTGCCAGCAAGGACCCCGATGCGCTCACCGCTTGCAAGGAAGGCTACCGCTTCTCGCTGGAAATGAGCGCCGAGGCCGCGCTCAATTTTGCCGCCGCCAAATCCGACCAGCTCACCTTGCGGCAAAAAGATTCCTGGCGCAGCGAAGGGATCGGCGACTTCCTGCAAGGCAAATATCGCCCCGGCCTCGGCAGCCAGAAAAAGGCGGGCACCTAGCGCTGTTTGCGATGAGATTGATGCACAGCCGCGCCACAGACACGGACGACTCCCTCTCCCCGCCCTTGGGGCGGGGAGAGGGAGTCGGCCGAGCTTGTTGCTCGCACTGATCTCACCTGACCGGAACGTGTTGTAGGGCAGCAAGAACGGATGCGTCTGATATCGGCCGTTGTGTTTTGCGCCGTCGCAATGCTAGCGGCGCCAGCCATGGCGCAGACTTATCCCGTGGCGCCGGTCAAGCTGATCGTCACCACCGGGGCCGGCGGCGCCCCTGACGTCATCGCAAGGATCGTGGCGGAAGGACTATCCCGACACTGGGGGCAACAGGTCTTTGTCAGCAATCATCCGGGCGCGGCCGGATCGATCGGAATGAAGGTTGCCGGCGCCGCGCAGCCGGACGGATACACGCTCCTCTTTGCCCTGTCGTCGAGCTTTGTAGCGCTGCCGGAAATCGCCAGGAATTATCCGTACGATCTCTTGCGCGATTTCGGCTCGATCGGCTTCGTCTGCGAGCAACCCATGGCCGTGGCCGCGGCGCCTGCGCTGGGCATCAACACGCTTGCGCAATTGATTGATTATGCTCGAAACCGCCCCGGGGAGATCAATGTCGCCGTATTGAGCCGGGGCGGTATTCCGCATCTGACCTCGGAGTGGATCAAGACTACGGCCGGCCTGGAGTGGACCTCGATCAACTATCCTGCCACGCCTGCCGGCCTTGGCGATGTCATTGGAGGTCGCGTGCAGGTGATCATGGACGGGCTCCCCAGCCTCGCGGGCGCGATCAACGGCGGCCAACTCAGGCTCCTCGCTGTCGGATCATCCCAGCGCCTTGCGAACCGGCCCGGGATCGCGACCATCGCAGAGACGCTGCCGGCGGTACCCCGAGCGCTTGGCTTCTTCGCGCTGATGGGGCCGCCGGGAACCCCGCAACCGCTCGCCGCAAAGATCAGCGACGATTTGCGCACAGTTCTCGCCGACCCCGCCGTGCAGCAACGCTTCGAGGAGATCGCGAGCTACATCAACCCGATGTCCCCGGCGGAGTTGCGCGAGTACATTCGCACTGAGAAAGCGCTGTGGAAGCCTGTGATCGAGAAGATTGCAACCTTCAATCCCATGCCGAATTGATTGCGTGCAGCCATGGACGATGTTCCAGGAAATAAAAATGAAGTGCGAAGCCGTCGGGCCGCAGGGAGATGAACGTAATGCAGAATGCGCTGCTCGAGGTGCGGGGCTGCAAGGTCAATCTCCGGCGCATGGGCAAAGGCGAGCCGTTGCTGCTCCTGCACGGCGCGCAGGGGCTCAATGGGGAGGACCCGGGGCTTGATGCCCTGGCCAAGCATTTCGATGTCATTGCCCCTGATCATCCGGGCTTCGGCCGCTCTGAGGATTCGGAGCTGGTCGACGATGCCAGGGACCTGGCGCTCTTCTATCTCGACCTGCTCGATGCGCTCAATCTCGATCGTGTGCATGTGGTCGGACTGTGCATCGGCGGCTGGGTCGCCCTTGAAATGGCTGTGACATCGAGCGCACGCTTTAACTCGCTCGTGCTGGTCAACAGTGCGGGAATTCGCCTCAAGGGCGTGCCGCGCGCCGACATGTTCGTGTGCTCCGAGGACGACCTGCTCAAGCTCCTGTTCGCCCGGCCCAGTGCTGCCGACTGGCTCAAGCGATGGCGCGCTACGCCGGAGCTCGAGGACATCTACGACCGCAACCGCGCCGCGGCTGCGAAGCTCTCGTGGTCGCCGCGTTTATGCAATCCCAAGCTCGATCGCTGGCTGCATCGCATCGATGTGCCGACCCACATCGTCTGGGGGGAGGAGAACCGGTTGATCCCGCCTGCCTACGCGCAGGCGCTCAAGGATCTTATCGTTGGTTCTACCGTGGCCACGGTCCCCGGCTGCGCGCACCTGCTGCACATCGAGGCGCCGAATCTTTTCGCCGAGCAGGTTTCCCGGTTCATCCAGCGGGTGACGTCATGAAAGTCTTTCTTTTTCATCTCATGCCCTATGCCCATCTCGACATGGGCTATGCCGGGAAATATCGCGCGGCCTGGGTGGTATTGCCGAATACCTATTTCGATCCGAAGAAGGGCCACGAGCTCTACAATCGCTATCTCGACGAGCTGGAGCTGGCAGCTGAGCTCGGCTTCGATGGCGTCTCCGTCAATGAGCATCATCAGAACGCCTATGGCCTGATGCCCTCGCCGATCGTGATGGCCGCGGCGCTGTCGCGCCGTGTGACCCAGGCAAAGATCGCGATACTCGGCAGTGCGTTCTGCCTGCGCCAGCATCCGCTGAATATTGCCGAGGAGCACGCCATGATCGACTGCATCACCGGCGGGCGGCTTATCAGCGGCATGGTGCGCGGCATTGGAGCGGAATATTTCTCCACCGGCGCCAACCCCGCATTCTCGCACGCGCGCTTTCAAGAAGCGCACGACCTCGTCGTGCAGGCCTGGACCAGGCCCGGACCGTTCGCCTTCGAAGGCAAGTTCTATCATTTCGACTATGTGAACATGTGGCCGCGGCCCTACCAGCAGCCGCATCCGCCGATCTGGGCCCCGTCCACCGGCTCCGTGGAAACCATCGAATGGGCAGCGCATCCCGCGCGCAAGTACACTTATCTGCAAGCCTACAGCCCGACCCAGTCGGTGGTGCGCTATCTGAATTACTATCGCGAATGCGCGCAACGCATGTACGGCTATCGCGCCAGCTCCGACCAGATCGGTTGGTCGACCCCCGTCTACGTCTCCGACACCGACCAGAAGGCGCGCGAGGAGGCCAAGCCCCACATCGAATGTTTGTTCAACCGGCTTTTGCGCCTGCCTTTCGAGATGCTGTTCCCGCCCGGCTATTTATCCGCCAAGTCGCTCAAGAACATGCGCAGCCACAAGCGGTCGGTAAGCGGGCAGGAGCACACCCTCGACAGCCTCATCGAGCAGGGTATCATCGTCTGCGGCAGCCCCGAAACCGTGCGCAAGCAGTTCATGGATACGCACCGCCTGCTTGGATTCCAGAACCTGCTTTGTCTCCTGCAGTTCGGAACCTTGCCCCGCGATCTGACCGAAAAGAACATCCGGCTGTTCGCGCGGGAAGTGATGCCGGCGCTGCAAGAGCTCACCGACAAGGAATACGCAGGCCAGGCGCTGCACGCTGCGGAGTGATAACGACAAGGAGGCTGGCGTGCTCAGTGAGTTGCAGTTCAACGGCGAGGTCGTAGTGGTGACCGGTGCAAGCACCGGCATCGGGCGCTCGACTGCCGAGGCGCTTGCGGAGCTCGGCGCGACTACCGTTCTGGTCGCGCGCACCCAGAGCAAGCTCGACGAGGTGAAGGCGTCGATTGCCAAGAACGGCGGCACGGCGGAAACTTTCGTTGCCGACGTGGGCAACGAGGCGGAGGTGGGGAAACTGCGCGAGCTCGTGGCCGGCAGATGGGGGCGCGTGAAAGCCCTCATCAACAATGCCGGCAACAATTTCATCTCGCCGGTCACCGAGCTTGCCACCGAGAAATGGCGCGAGCTGATTGCGGTCGATCTCGACAGCGTTTATTACATGTGCCGCGATTTCATCCCGCTGCTGCTCAAATCCAACAAGCCCTCCATCCTCAACGTCGCCTCTACGTTCGCGCATATCGGCAACGCACAGATGCCGGTCTACTGCGCGGCCAAGGGCGGCGTTGTTTCACTGAGCCGCCAGCTTGCCGTGGACTACGGGCCCAGGGGTCTGCGGGTGAACTCGATCTGCCCTGGACCCACGCTTTCGCCGCGGGTTAAGGGATATTTCGACTCCGGCCGCGCCGATCCCGCAGGCACCTTGCAGAAGGTGATGCTCGGCCGTTTCGCGGAATGTGATGAGATCGCGCATGTGGCCGCGTTCCTGGTCTCGGATGCCGCGAGCTACGTGCATGGAGCCTCGATCATTGTCGATGGCGGACAGACCATCAATTAGCGGGAGCGCGCTGCGTTGACGGACGTGCTCAGAGGCGTGCGCGTGCTCGAACTCGGCACGATGATCACCGCTCCGCTTGCCGGCATGATGCTGGCCGACCTCGGCGCGGAAGTGGTCAAGATCGAGCACCCGCAGGGCGGCGATCCTTTCCGCAGCTTCCGCGGCGGCCAGTACAGCCCGCATTTTGTCGCCTACAACCGCGGCAAGCGCAGCATGCAGCTCGATCTGCGCAATGCCACGGGTCGCAAGATACTCTACAAGCTGCTGGGGCGGACGGATATCCTGATCGAGAACTATCGGGTTGGCGTCATGGAACGGCTCGGGCTGGGCGCCGACGCGCTCGCCGCAGTGAACCCACGGCTCATTCACTGCTCCATCACCGGCTTTGGCGCCTCGGGGCCGTATTGCGGCCGGCCCGCCTATGACAGCGTGGGGCTTGCGCTCAGCGGCATCGCGAGCCTCCTGCTCGACGCCGAGCATCCGCAAATCTGCGGCCCGACCATCCCCGATAATGCAACCGGCATGTTTGCCTGTTACGGCATCCTTGGCGCGCTCTACGAGCGGGAACGCACGGGGTGCGGCCGGCGGGTCGAGATCAACATGCTCGAGGCGGCTATCGCATTCATCCCTGACCCATTTGCCAACCACACCCAGATGCGAATCCGCAATGATCCGCTCACCCGGGTAGCAAGCTCCCATTCGTTTGCATTCCGCTGCAGCGACGGGAAACTGCTTGCGATCCATCTCTCGTCGCAGACGAAATTCTGGGAAGGCCTGCTGGTCGCAATCGCGCGCCCGGAGCTTGCGCATGACCCTCGCTTCAGAACCCGCGAAGCGCGCATAAGCAAGTACCTGGATCTCACCCGCACGCTTGCCGATATTTTCCTGACCAGGCCGCGTGCCGAATGGATGGCACTCCTTGAAAGGGAGGATGTGCCGTTTGCGCCGGTCCACAACATCCCCGAGGTAATCGAGGACCCTCAAGTCAAACATCTCGAGACCTTCCGGACGTTGCGCCATCCGACGCAGGGCGAGGTCGTTACGATCAGGCGTCCCGTGCGCATTGACGGTGGCCGGGACGGCACCGACCTTCCCGCTCCGGCGCTCGGGCAGCATACCGAGGAGCTCCTGTCGGAGCTCGGTTACGACGCGGTCGCCATCGGTGAGCTGCGCGCCGCCTCCGTGATCTGAGACATGGATTTCGACCTGCCCGAAGATCTGAGAATGTTGAAGAAGACGGTCGCAGACTTTGTCGACCGCGAGTTGATCCCCATTGAGCAGAAGACGATGGACGGGCCGCTCATGCGCGCCGACATGCGAGAGCAGATCGAGCGCAAGGCCAGGGATCTGGGTCTATGGCTGCTCGAGGTCCCTCTCGAATATGGCGGTCAGGGGCTCGGGTGCCTCGGGATGGTCGTGGTCTGGGAGGAGCTTGCCCGCACCATCGCATTGCCGCCACGTGGGCCTTTGATCTTCGGCCCCGACATCAGGCCGATATTGTTCACGCTCTCGGACGCGCAGAAAGAAAAATATCTTTTTCCCGTGTTGCGGGGCGAAAAGGTCACGGCCTTCGCGCAATCGGAGCCGGACGCAGGATCCGACCCGGGCTCGATGCGAACCACGGCCGTGCGCAAGGGCGATCGCTACGTCATCAACGGGTACAAACGCTGGATCACCAATGCCGGAAGCGCCGACTTCTTCCAGCTCGTTGCCGCAACTGACCGCAGCAAGGGCACCAGGGGCGGGCTGAGCATGTTCCTTGTCGATGCGCAGACACCCGGTATCACCCTTCTCGGGCGCACGCACACCATGATGGGGGACGAGCCATACGAGATTGCACTCGAGAATGTGGAGGTGCCCGCGGAAAACCTGATCGGACAGGAGGGGGACGGAATGAAGTCCGCTCAGACCTGGATCACAAGTGGACGGCTCTATCAGGCGTGCCGCGGCCTTGGCGTCGCCAAGCGTTGCCTCGATCTTGCAGCGCGCTATTCCAAGCAGCGGATCACGTTCGGCGCTCCGCTCGCGGAACGTCAGGCGGTGCAGTTCATGCTGGCCGACAGCTACATGGAGCATCACATGGCGCAGCTCCTGGTTTATCGGCTCGCGGCGCGCACGGATGCCGGCGTCGCTGCGCGCCACGAAAGCTATATGGCAAAGATAGCCGGCACGGAGCTTGGTTTCCGCGTCGCGGATCGATGCATGCAGATCCATGGCGGCATGGGGCTCGCGACCGAGCTGCCGATCTCAAAGATGTGGCGCGATGCGAGGAGCTTCATGATCACCGAAGGGCCGGTCGAGATCATGCGTTGGGTCCTGGCACGGGAAATCCTGCGTGCCTATTGACGTTCCGAACGGGCGTCTTGCCTACTGCTAGGGGAAGCATGCGATGCCGCGCGCCGCCGTCAATGGGACTGAGATCTGGTACAGCATCCAAGGCGAGGGATGCCCGCTCCTGCTCCTTCCCGGGCTCGGCCTCGATCACGCGTATTATCGTCTGGGTGAGCCGCTGCTGCGCAAACGCGCAAAGACAGTATTGTTGGATCCGCGCGGAATTGGTCAATCGCTGAAGGATTCGCCCAAAGACGTGACATACACGCCCGAATTGTGGGCCGACGATTTCGCTGCCCTCGCTCGCACTCTGGGTTTTCAGCAGGTAGACGTCCTCGGCTCCTCCTTGGGAGCGGCGACAGCAATGGTGTTTGCCGAAAAATACCGAAGTCTGACCCGCTCTCTGGTCGCGATCGGCGGCTTTTCCCAGCTCGACCGCGCTTTGGAGATGAACTTCCGTTTCCGAAAGAAACTCATCGCCAAGCTCGGGATGGGAGAGGAGATTGCGGATTTCATGGCCATGTCCACCATGACGAGAGAGTTCATGGAAAACGACGCAGGCTTGCAGGTGATGCGGGCAAATCAAGCGAACGTTCGCAACAACTCAGCCGAGCTTTACACCGCGTTCCTGGATGCCATTCTTTGGTGGGGTCGAAAACTGCCCGGGCAGGAGAATGAGCCGCTGTTCACAACCAGGCTCAAGAACATTTGCTGCCCAACCCTCGTGATCTGCGGCGACAACGATTACTTCATACCCACTTTCTTTTCGAAGATGATTGCAGACAACATTCCTGGCTCCGTGTACCGTGAGATCGAAGGTGGGGGGCACATCCCATTTATTGAGAAGCCAACGGAAACCGCTGCCACGGTGCTGGAATTTCTCGGCAAATTATCGGAATCATGATGCAGGGACGGAATGTCTGAACTCGGTAAGAGCGTTGGGCATGGAAGCGGCGATCGATCGCGCCAGCGGCGACATCAGGGTCGAACGCGTGGTCTGCGCGCACATTTCGGGGCGGATCATCACCCCGGTAGGGTTAAGGTCGCGGAAATCGTAAGATAGGCAAAGGCGCGGGCGCACGACGAGGCGCACAGCCTTTCAGGCTTTAACACGCGCGCGCCGCTCCCACGCGTCCTGCCCAAGGTGCGGAATACATAGATTATCCAAGGCGTTATGCCTGCTCTGGAACGCTGGACCTGTCTAAACGTTAATGACCCGACCGCGGCTGGGCGGAACACAGCGCCGCAGGTGGGAGGCTGCAGACCCATGCAGTATGAGGTCAAAACCCGCCGCGGCGTGCGGGCCGCCGCCGAGACTTCGTTCCGGTTCGGTATCGAGGAGGAGTATTTCCTCTGCGATGCGGTGACACTGCAGCCTGCGATGAGCACCCCTGAGAGCTTGTTCGAGCCTCGCAACGGTGCGCGGCTCAATCGGGAAATGTTGCAGGTACAGTTGGAAGTCACCACAAGAATACACACAAGTCATTTTGGGATTCGCGACGAGCTGATCAACCTGAGAAACACGGCCGCACATGCTGCTGCCGAGCACGGACTTGCAATTCTTGCCTCCGGTACTCATCCAACCGCGGATTGGCGCGATGCCGTGCAGAGCCCGAAGGAGCGTTATCGTGATCTGATGCAACAGCTGCAGATCGTGGGCCAGCGCGACATTCTCTGCGGCATGCATGTCCATGTCGAGCTGCCGAACCCGGACAGACGGATAAGCGTGATGACGCGCTTGATACCCTACGTTCCGCTGCTGCTGGCGCTGTCCACGTCCTCGCCCTTTTGGCGTTCGCTCAACACGGGGCTGAAGGGCTATCGCCTGACCGCCTATGACGAGCTCCCGCGCAGCGGACTGCCGGAGCTCTTCTGGTCCTACGACGACTATGAGGCCTATGTCTCGGCCCTTGTTTGTTCCGGCGCGATGCCGGATGCCACTCACATTTGGTGGGCGATTCGACCTTCACATACGTATCCCACATTGGAGCTGCGCGCGCCCGACTGTTGCACCCGCCTGGACGATGCTGTGGCGATCGCAGCACTTTATCGCGCCCTGGTGCGCTATCTCTATCGGAACCCGGCGGTGAACGCGGAAATCACCGCGGTCGACCGCGCCATCGCGGTGGAGAACAAGTGGATCGCGCAGCGGTACGGCGTTGAGGCTTCATTCGCCACTCCGGTCGGAGCCATGACCGTTGCAGAGATGCTTGGTCACCTCATTGAGCAGCTTGCGGACGACGCAGAGACGTTGGGTTGTGCGCAGGAGATGCTGGCGTGTCGCGCGATCGTAACGAGGGGGACGTCAGCCGACGCGCAGCTGCGCGTGTTCCGTCAGCACCGGGATGATGGGGTCGGTGCCATTGACGCGGTCGTCCGCTGGATCGCGGACGCCAGCACGGCCGCGTAGAAGAGCGCCGGTTATCGCCTAGAAGAGTGCCGGTTACAAAGTCTCGAGGAAGGAGACCATGCGGTCACGCTGCTCCCGATCCGGCAGGTCGCCGCGCATGGCGCCGAGATTGTCGGCCATGTGCGCTGGATTGGCAGTGCCGGGAATGACCGCTGTCACGCGCTCGTCGGAGATCAAATATTTCAGAAAGAACTGCGCCCAGCTTCCCGCGAAGCCTCGCGCCCAATCAGGAACCGGCTTGCCCCGTACTGCGCGGAACAGCCGACCACGACCTAAAGGCTGCGCCGTCAACACCGCTGCATTGATCTCGGCCGCGAGCGGCAGAATGCGCTTTTGCGCTTCCCGGTCATCGAGGGAATAATCGATCTGCACGAAATCCGGCTGCTCGCGCGCGATCACCGATTCCATGGCGGCGAAATCGCCATGAAACGTCGAGGTCACCCCAATATACCGGCAGATGCCTTGCGCCTTCCATGCTTTGAACTGTGCCAACGATTGCCGCGGATTGCGCACGTTGTGGAGCTGGAGCAGGTCGAGTTTCGCCGTCTTCAGGCGTGACAGCGAGCGCTTGAGCTCGGCCGCATCGGGCGCTTCCAATTTGGTGGCGATAAAGAGCTTTTCGCGGGTACCCTCGCGTGCAATCACGTTACCAAGTACGCTCTCGGCGTCGCCATAGGTGGACGCCGTGTCGATGAGTTGACCACCGGATTCTATGAGCGTCCGCACAACCTCCGTCGCGGCGCTTTGGGTTTGCTGGTTCTCGCGGTCAAACACATAGGCGGTGCCAAGTCCGACGGCGGGAATGCGCTCTTCCGTGCGCGGGATGGCGCGGGCGATAGGCGATGCCGCATTGTCCTGCGCTGAAGCGGGGCGCGCCACCAAGGCGGCGGTCCCGAGCACCGCAAACTCGCGGCGCGTCGTGCGCATCATCCCAGTCCTCCCTGCGCAGGCTCTTCCTGCGCCAGTTCTTCCTGCGCAGTGGCGGCACGACGTTCCTGAACTCGGCCCAAAACGCCAGAGAGGATCAGCCATCCCGCGGCCACCGGCAGGCAAACCAGCGCGATGCCGCCGAGCTTGAGGCCCGCCGCCTGCAGGCTGTCAAACACCCAGCCATACAACGCGTCGGAGCCGCGATAGATCACCACATCGATCAGGTTCTTGGCCTTGTATTTCTCCTCGCGCGGGATGACCGTGAAGAACACCTGGCGCGCCGGATTGGCGACCGCAAAATTCATCCAGCGCTGCACCACCTGAAATATCACGACAGCCGTGACGCTGGTCAGGAGCGCCAGCGCCGCAAAACCCACGACATAGACCGCCGGCAGTGCGCCAGCACCGACTCCGGTGCCGAACCGCTGGAGCAGCCAGCCCGTGGCGAAGACTTGAGTTGCCAGAGTCAGGAGTCCAACCGCAAGATCGATGCTGGCGAAGATGCGCGTCTGTGCGCCGGGATCATGCACCATCGCGGCCACGATATGGGCTTGCTCAAAATAGAGGATCGTCGCGCCAAACGACAACAGGCTGACCCATCCTGCGACGCCCAGGAGATACGGCGAACGGACGAGCTCGGATGCGGCCGCGAAGGCGCCACCACCGATCCGTTCGTCCTTCGGCCGCAAAGCTTGTGTCGCAGCCGCGGTGCGCTCAAGGCGGTGAATGCAGAACACAGCCAATTCGAGAAACAGGATTGCGGCAATCAGCAGGTTCGTCGGACCGAGCGGGACTGAAAGTACGATCGTGACTACGGGGCCCAGCAATGCGCCAGCCGTGCCCCCGGCGCCGATGAAGCCGAACAGGCGCTTACCTTGCTCGCTGGTGAAAAGGTCGGCCATGAACGACCAGAACACTGCGACGGCAAACAGGTTGAACACGCTGACCCAAACAAAGAATACGCGCGCCACGATGACGGTACCGATCCCCGCACTCAGCAGCAGCCAGAACAGTGCGAGATTTGCGACAAAAAAGTGATAAACGATAGGAATGAAGCGCGCACGCCGCACGCGCGATACCAGCGCACCGTAGAGCGGCTGCGCGACGAGCAGTGTCACGAACGTGGCCGTGAACATCCATGGCAGCGCCCTCACACCACCGGCGATGCCCATCTGGTCGCGCAGCGGGCGTAACACGTAGTAGCCGGCCAGGAGCGCGAAGAAGTAGGCGAACGACCATACCGCAGCCGCGCGCTCCTGCGGTGTCGCTGGCAGCGCTTTGACTAACCAGCGCTGAAGCCAGCTCACGGGGTCAACGACAGTTTCTGCCTCAGCTCGGCCGCGCTCACCGCCTGACCGTAACCGGGAGCGCCGCGCTGGAATCGGCGTGCATCGGCAAGCTTGCCCACGATGACCGGCTCGAAGCCGGCGTCGCGCACCAACCCCGCAGCGACGGTGAGCGCCTCGCTGTCATCTCCCGCAATCGGGACGGCAAGCTTCGGATCAGCACGGTTCGCCTCGCGCGCGAAGATCATATAGGAAAGCGTATTGAACGCGCGGACCAGCCGTGTACCGGGCAAATACTTCTGCGAAGTGGCACCGATGCCATCGCGCTCCACCTCATCAGCAATGGCACCATCGCGGGCGGATACCGCGTTGCAGGCGTCGAGCGTGATCTTCCCCTTGAGCGCATCGCGGTACTCCTGTCCGATCTGCGGCAACGCGCCGTAGGGCACCGCGATGAGCAGCGCGTCGCCGAACGCAATCGCCTGCTGCACCGTTCCATTCTGAGCGAGCGGACCGAGTCCGGCCACCAGCTCCTTCAACTCCTCGGGATGCCGCGATGAGAACAGCACGGGATGACCGGCCTTGACCCACAAGCCGCCGATCGTGCTGCCTATATGGCCCGACCCGATGACACCGATGCGCATCTTCCCGCCGGGTGCCTGCGCCAGGGCATCCTTTGTCCGCAGGGTTGTTGCCATGGCCACCGCGCCGGCGAAGCCAAGCACTGTACGGCGAGAGTAGTCAAAGCGTCCGCGCTGTCCCATCGAGAGCTCCTTCTTTTTCAACGACGCATACACCTCTCGTTTTTACTGATGCATGCGCCTGTCGATAGGTTCAGAGCGAGCCACCGCATCACGGTCGCGTGAATTGGGCTACAGTTCGGGTCTGGTATGCAATGGCCTCATGCGGGCAAGAGGGCGGGTAGATGAAGCTCAGGGATCAGGTCGCGATCGTCACCGGGGCCGGACGCAACATCGGCGAGGAGATCGCCAAGCTGTTCGCGGCGGAAGGCGCCCGGGTGGCGGTAGTCGATATGGATGCCGGGCGCGGCGGACGCGTGGCGGCCGAGATCAGGCAATCCGGCGGAGATGCGCAGCTCTTCCTCGCCGATGTATCGCGCGGCAGCGATGTCGCCGAACTGGTGCACGCCGTAGTGGCGCGTTTCGGGCGCATCGATATCCTCGTCAACAACGTCGCCATCTCCGACAACAAGCACATTCTCGACATCAGCGAGGAGGAGTGGGATCGCGTGCTCGCGGTCACGCTCAAGAGCCAATTCCTGATGGGCAAACACGTAGCGGCGCAGATGGTGGCGCAGGGCACGGGCGGGCGCATCGTGAACATCGGCTCGACCTCGGGATTCATGGGGAGGAGCCGCGCAATCGCCTATTCGGCGGCCAAGGGCGGTGTCGCCAACCTCACCCGCGCCATGGCTGCACAGCTGGCGCCGCACCGGATTCGGGTGAACGGCATCGTGCCGAACAAGATCGGCTCGCCCGTGGGCAAGGACGAGTTCGATCCGACCCGCCCGGTGCCGAACATGGCCAAGCGCCCGGGCGAGCCGAAGGAAGCAGCCAAGGCCGTGCTGTTCCTGGTGAGCGACGATTCATCCTTCGTATATGGCGCGAACCTGTTCGTGGACGGCGGCGTCTCCGCGATGGATTTGTCGTGACGCGTCGCCGGATGCGCACGTGAGAGGAAGTTGGCCACAGCCCGAATGGGGTGTCTCGTCGGTTTCGTGGAAATGTACCGCACGACCGCTTACGATGCGGGCTACGTCGCCTTGCGGGACTCGCCGTTGATCACGCGTGATCGCCGCCTTGCCACAGCCGGCAGCCATTACGCGCGTATTGAGCTCGCCTGAGCCAAGCGATTTCGGGTTTTTTATCGCGTTGAAACTTCCTCCGCCGCGAAGCACGTGCTGCGCCAAGCGCCCACCTGCGGAATAGGAATTCCCAGATTCTTGCGCAGCGTCCTGCCGGCAAACTCGGTGCGAAAGAGGCCGCGGCGCTGCAGCTCGGGGATGACGAAGCGCACGAAGTCCTCGTACGTCCCCGGCACGTGCGTGGCGGCGATCACAAAACCGTCGCAGGCATGCCCGGTGAACCATTGCTCGAGGCGGTCGGCAACTTCCTTGGGCCCACCGATGATCGGGTTATGCACCCGGCCGCGCCCGCTGAAATGAATGAAGTCACGCACCGTCGGATTCTTTTTCCCGCTGGTGCGCACGACGGTGTCGCGAATCCCCTGCAGCCCGGAGATTTGCGCCATCTCGTCATCAGTGAACGCCTCGTCCATTCCCTTGCGCGCAAAATCGAAGTTCAGCGCTTCCGACAGTAACGATAGCGCGTCGATCTCGATGGGCAGCTTGCTGATCTGCGCCCATTTGTCCTCGGCCTCGGCTTTGGTCGCGGCCGAGACGGTGTTGATGAGCTGCGTCATCCGCACGTGCTCGGGGGCGCGGCCGCAGCGCGCCACGGCCGCCTTGAACTCCGTATAGTCACGTTTGGCGATGTCGATATTGGGATAGACCACGAAGATCACCTCGCCCCATTTCGCTCCAAACGTCCTGCCGCGCCCGCTCTGGCCGGCCTGGATGATGACGGGGTGGCCCTGGGGCGAGCGCGGCACCGTGAACGGGCCGCGCGAGCGAAAGTAACGACCCTGGTGATCGAGGCGGTTGACCTTCTCCGGAATGGCGAAGAGGCCGGTCGCCTTGTCGGCAACGATCGCATCGTCCTCCCAGGTGTCCCAATGGCCGAGCACGACTTGCATGAATTCGTCAGCGCGATCATAGCGCAGATCGTGCGCAATGACCTCATCGCGACCCATATTCTGGGCCTCGCCGTCATTGAGCGAGGTGACGACATTCCAGGCCGCGCGCCCGTCCGTCATGAGATCGAGAGTGGCGAACAGGCGCGCCACATGGAACGGCTCGTAGTAGCTGGTGGAATAGGTGGCACCGAGACCCAGCCGCTCGGTCGCCATGCCCAGCACCGTGAGCACGGTCGCCGCATCCAGCTTTACGCAACGGATGCCGTGCTGCACCGTGTGCGCATGGTTGCGCCCGTACATGTCCGGCATGGACAGGCGATCGTCGAAAAAACCCATGTGGAATTTCCCCGTCTCGAGGACGCGGCCGATGTGGCGGTAATAGTCCGCGGTCCATGTATCGGTGCGCGAGAGGGGATGGCGCCAGGAGCTCACAAGGTTGGTGCAGTTCTGGGCTTGCAGGAAGGCGATCAACGTCATCTGGCGCATGCGTCGGATCCTTTCCTCCCCTTGCTCAGGCGAGGCGCGAAGAATGCGCCTGGCAGCGATAGGGTCAAGCGCCACTCATGCCGGGCTTGTGAGCGACCGTCGGATTTACGGAGTCGCCATTCAACAGCAGAACTCGGGTAAGCCGGAAATCTGCCGGCATCCACCTCTTTCCCGGTTGGCAGCACCTGAAAACACGCACATCCCGGTAAACAGCGGCGCCAGTCCATGTTGTCAGCGCCGCATTTCTCGCCTAACTCAGGAAATATTTCGCAATCAATGGCTTAGCAGAAAGTGGGACACCGAACCGTTCCACGCAATCATTAGACTTTTTCTGACAAGTGTCCCACCACGTTTGGCGGGTTTGAACGAGCGAGCTTCCGTCTGTTGAGCCTTGATACG
>Ga0070712_100000278_pt1 | contig 28790 bp, 26 predicted proteins | sample LARL81metaG_FD_71396 | JGI IMG/M metagenome (GOLD analysis project Ga0070712, IMG submission 71396) | Corn, switchgrass and miscanthus rhizosphere microbial communities from Kellogg Biological Station, Michigan, USA - LAR L8-1 metaG | ecosystem: Host-associated > Plants > Roots > Rhizosphere ...
CGATACATCTTGGTCGACGAGTACCAGGACACGAACGTGGCGCAGTACCTCTGGCTGCGGTTGCTGGGGCAGAGCATCCCTACGGCGTCATTGCCGGGCTTGACACCGGAAGTCGGGTTTACCCGACTTCCGGCGCATAATGCTGCGCAACTCGGGCAGGCCCGAGTTGCGGGGCAATCCATCCCTTCAAACGAAGAAGATGGATCACCGGGTCACGCGCCTTCGGCGCGGCCCGGTGATGACGAAAACAGTGAGCCGCACGCGCCAGCACGCACGCTCAAAAACATCTGCTGCGTGGGGGACGACGATCAGTCGATCTACGGCTGGCGCGGCGCGGAGGTGGACAACATCCTGCGGTTCGAGCACGACTTTCCCGGCGCCAAGGTCATTCGCCTCGAACGCAATTACCGTTCGACCGCACACATTCTCTCCGCCGCCTCGCATCTCATCGCCCATAACAAGGGCCGGCTCGGCAAGACGCTGCGCACCGAGGACGAGCCGGGGAATAAGGTGCAGGTGACCTCCTGCTGGGATTCGGAGGAGGAGGCGCGCGGCGTGGGCGAGGAGATCGAGCAGCTGCAGCGCGACGACGGCAGCGGCCAGCCACATTCTCTCGACGAGATGGCGATCCTCGTGCGCGCCTCCTTTCAGATGCGCGAGTTCGAGGATCGCTTTGTCACCCTCGGTCTGCCCTATCGGGTCATTGGCGGACCGCGCTTCTACGAGCGCCAGGAGATCCGCGACGCGCTGGCCTATTTCCGCGTCATCCACTCGCCCAGCGACGATCTCGCCTTTGAACGCATCATCAACGTGCCGAGGCGCGGCCTCGGCGACGCCACGGTGCAGGTCCTGCACGATCACGCGCGCAAGCGGCGCATCGCGCTCACGACCGCCGCCGCTGCGGTGATCAAGACCGATGAGCTCAAGCCAAAGCCTCGCGGGGCGCTGCGCGACGTCCTTGCCGCGTTCGAGCGCTGGCGCGCGCAGCAGGATGCGCTGCCCCATACCGAGCTCGCGCAGATTGTGCTCGATGAGTCCGGCTATACGGACATGTGGCAGAAGGACCGCAACGCAGATGCCGCTGGTCGCCTGGAGAACCTGAAAGAGCTTGTCCGCTCCATGGAGGAGTTCGAGAACCTCGCGGGCTTCCTCGAGCACATTTCGCTGGTAATGGACACGGAGAAGGGCGAAGGCGGCGAGGCGGTGTCAATCATGACGCTGCATTCCGCCAAGGGGCTGGAGTTCGAAACAGTCTTTCTCCCGGGTTGGGAGGAAGGGCTCTTCCCGCATCAGCGCGCATTGGATGATCAAGGGCGTGCCGGACTGGAGGAGGAACGCAGGCTGGCGCATGTCGGGCTTACCCGGGCGCGCCGGCGGGTGAAAATCTATTTCGCCGCGAACCGGCGCATGCACGGCGTATGGTCATCAAACATCCCCTCGCGCTTTCTGGATGAACTCCCCGAAGCCGACGTGGAGGTTGCGGAATCCCGCGGCGGCTTCTCCGGCTATGGCAATGTGGGTGCCTCACGCTTCGACGAGATGACGCATTTCAGCTCCGGCTATTCCACGCCCGGCTGGCAGCGCGCACGGCGCAAGAAGGACCGCGGCGGCTTCGAGGAAGATGGTGCGCTCTATGCGGCGGACGAGGAGACAGCGGACGGCGCTACGCCGTATGCGGCTTGGGCAGCGGAGGTGAAGAGCCGGGGTGCGAAAGCGGCGTGGCGCAAGTCGCGTGTGCCGCTCACCCTGGAAGGCGAGCTCGTAGCGCGATCGGCCGGGACGGTGTCCGACTACACCATCGGGGATCGGGTGTTTCATCAGAAATTCGGCAACGGCAACGTCACCGGCATCGATGGCAACAAGCTGGTCGTGCAATTCGACCATGCCGGCGAGAAGCGCGTGGTCGATAGCTACGTGCAGCGGGTGTAGTCTGGTCTCCTGCGGACGGCTCCCGTTACTGTTTGGTGCCGGGGGATTATCATTCGGCTGCTTGTGCCGTGAGCCGGAAGGGGACCGCTACGATTACAGCGTCAGCGGCTTCTTCCTGAAATTGCGGGTCCGAGCGCAGCTCGTCGATTGTACGCGGTACAGGGAATGATCTGGAGCCGTCGGGATTCCGCCAATCTTCGGCTGCGAACTCCAAAACTCCTACCGCCTGTCGCATCGTTTCGTCCATATTATCACCGGCTGTAAACACTCCCGGCACATCGGGAAACGACAGGCCATAGCAGCTGTCACGGTCCCTGTGGATCAAGCCGATGTAATGCGGCATATCCCTTCCTGCCGATAAATTGCTCGCACCGTTCCCCGTGGCAAATCTTGTTTTGGATGTGCACAATAACGATCCGCCGCAATCACCGGTGCACAAATTTTTGATGCGACCCACGGACGGAAACGAGCTCGAAGCCGTCCGATCGAAGTCGCTGAATTATATCCCGGCTGTCGCGCAGCACGTACCCACTCGAGCGAACTACGCCGCCTGGTCGCCGCGCGCAGCGGCATAAGCCGCGTTGACCGCTTCGACCGAGCGGACCACCGCCGACCACAGGTGCCCGACCTCGTCGGCAGCAGCAGATTCGGGCTCGGCCTCCCAGGCGCTCGCACCAGCCGCGAGTGTCAGCGCAAACGCTGCGCGATGGGTGATTTGTCCAGACCAGACGGGAATCTTGTCGGCACCGAGCGCCGCGCGTGCCAGGGCAAGCGCCGGTGCATCCCTCTCCTCCCGACGAGCCGGCGCGGCATTGAGCACCACCGCGAACGGCTTGCCTCGCTCGCGCGCGGCGGCGATGGTCTCACGTGCGGAATCAAGATCGAAGAGTCCGGGCCGCGCCGGGATGAGTACGAGGGTGGCTGCGCGAATGGCTTCCTGCACGACCACCCATGTGGTGGGTGCAGTATCGATGAATACCCATTCGTAGCCTTCGACCGCAGCAAAAGCGACCGCGCGCTCGATGCCGCGCGTCGCGCTCTGGAGCGCAGGCCCGCCCTGCCGGCGCAGGGAGTGCCAAAGAGTCACCGAGCCCTGGGGATCGGCGTCGATCACCAGAGAGCGGTAGCCGCCGGCATGGGCGCAGGCTGCCAGATGCGCCGTCAAGGTGCTCTTGCCGGCGCCGCCTTTGCGCGATGCGAGCGTAATAACGTTCATCGCGAACCCTCTCCGGCCGCGACCCTGCACGGCCATGGTTAATGGAGGGTTAATTGCGCCCGCGAGGTCGGGTCGGGCGGATTAGCGCAAGCTAATCCGCTGGGTGGGCGGCAAGATCGGTTTTCACCGCCGCAGCTGGAAGGCCACGAGTGCCCCGAGCATGACGGCACCGCCCAGTGCCTGCACCGGCGTAATCACCTCATCCAGGACAACAGCGCTGCCAATGATCGTGAGCAGCGGCTCCAGATTCATGAAGAGCGCGGTGCGAAACGGGCCGATGCGCCCAGTCGAGGCGAATACACCGAGGATGCCTCCCATGACCGAGATGCCGAGCGCGATGACTGCAACCCATCCCAAGGCCGTCGCCGGCGGCTGCCAGTCGAGGAGCACGAGCGAGGCGAGAACGAACAGCACTGTCGAGGAGACCATGGAATAGAGAGTAATGGCGAGCGGATTCACGCCTTGCAGCAAGGCGCGCGTCAGGAGAAGGAGCAGCACGCGGCAGACCGCCGCAGCCAGCGCAGCAACGACTCCGGCGAGCGCAAGCCCAGCCGGATGGGCGCCGAGCATCACGCCGAGGCCGACGAATGCAATCAGCGCGGCTACCGCCCCTCTCCAGCTCAGGGGCTCGAGCCCCACCGCGGCGGCGGAAATGCCGGTGAGCAGGGGATAAACGAAATAGGTGAGGATGGCGATCGGCACCTCGATCGCCTCCACCGCCTTGAACACCAGGAACACGTTCGCGGCAAACAGAACCCCAAGCGCGAGGGCAATGCGCCTCGCGCGCGGGGGGACCGACGCGGATTTTTGCGCAAAGCACAGCCAGAGCATGAGGAATGCGAGGCCGACAATGCCACGCAGCGTCGACGCTGTGAGCGCGTCGGCTCCGGCGCGGAAAGTCACCTTGATGAGCACATCGGCGCAGGCAAACGAGAATGCCCCGAGCAGGGCGGGGCCGATCTGGCGGATCGAGGCGCGGGAAGGCGAGTGCTGGCTCGGTGTCATTGGGAAATGCCGCCGCAGGAGCGGCAAAGCAGGGCGGTTTTGCAACCCGCCCTACTTGGTACCGAGCGCATAATCCAGAAGCATTGCCGGCACAGGAAAGCTAATGTCTTCTCGCCTGCACGAGGTAGCCAAAGATATTTTCCTCGCCGAGCTGCTTGCAGGCCTCAAGACGGTGCAGGCCCTCCACCAGGACGTAACGCTCGCCGTCCTTGCGCACCAGGATCGGCACCTGCAGGCCATTCTCCAATATGCTTTCAGCGATCTCCTGCGCTTTCCTGGGATCGAGCATGGCGCGCCGTTTCGCCGGTACGTAGATGTTCGCAATAGCGAATGTCTCGCGCTTCATCATGGTAGAGGAAGTCTCCCGATATGGTAGAGGAAGTCTCCCGATGCAGCCAGCTTTCAGGTATTCCAAGTTCCAATATGGTCACGCTGCGGCTGCCGTCGCAGCGGCGCTTGACGGATCAAGACTAATCCGGTGTGGGGCGAAGACAATATCGGCTTCCATCGCGGCGCCGGCCTCCCATATTTCCTGGGAAACTCCGTAGCCCGGGTGAAGCGAGCGCGACGTCCGGCGAACGGCCGTGACGCAACAGGAACCTATTCATGTCAAAGCCGCTGGTCGTCTCCATTCCCCATCAGCTCGGCCGCGCGGAAGCGGAGCGCCGGATCAAGTCCGGGCTCGCCACCGTGCGCACGCACTATTCCGCGTTGTTCCACATTCAGGAGGAAAACTGGACGGGCGACCGTCTCCTCTTCAACATCAGCACGCTGGGCCAGAGCGCGTCGGGGCTCATCGACTTCGCCGATGACCACGTGCGGCTCGAAGTGACGCTGCCCTGGCTGCTCGCTCTGATCGCCGAGAAGCTCACTCCAGCCATCCGCAAGGAAGCAACCTTGATGCTGGAAAAGAAGTGAGCCGGCTACCCGGGGATCGGCGGAATCGACCAATCCGCGCCAAGCGCGATCATCTTGGCTTTCGTCGCGCGGCACGCGGCGTGCGCACCGGCCAGCTTACGATCCGGTCCTCGAGCTGGTCCTCCTCGACGTCATCTTCAGTGGCGCCAACGCGTCCGCGCACCGAGATGCCGGCCTGATGCACGGTCTCGGGATCGCCGGAAACGAGCGGGTGCCACCAATAGAGGTCGCGTCCGTCCGCCACGAGCCGATATGCGCAGGTTGGCGGCAGCCAGACGATGCGGTTGATGTTGCGAGGGGTGAGCCGAACGCAATCCTTGACCCTGGCGCTGCGGTGGGAATAGTCGCGGCATCGGCAGGTGTCGCCGTCCAGGAGTCGGCAGCCCACATCGGTGAAATAGGTCCGGGAGGAATCATCGGCATCCTCCAGCTTAACCAGGCAGCAGCGGCCACAGCCGTCGCAGAGGCTTTCCCATTCGGATTTCGTCATCTCCCGCAATGACTTGCGTCGCCAAAACGGAATCTCGTCAGCGCCCATCAAGCGGTCTCCTTCGGCTTCACCAGCGCCGATTTCCGTTCACCGTGTGGCCACACTGTCATAGTTTAGAACCATCATTTCGGCTACAACATCCCCCAGCGGCTGGATGGCTCCATCCCGCCGACGTCTGTTATTGGCCTCGAGGTTAGATGCGCGACCTCTTCCCAGACGACGAGAACTACGGCAGCTGGAAGACGTGGCTGCGCCGGTTCTTCCTCGATCTTGATTCCCGGATCGACTTCGGACTGTACCAGGCGAAAACCTGGGGCCGCGAGCTTTTCGAGCGCTACTCCGACTTCATGGACCGATTTCACGTCGCCGGGTGGCGTCGGTGGTACTTCGTTGAGCCGCTTTCGGAGTGCCTTAGCCTGGGCACGGGCGGCTTCATGGTCATGCTCGCGCTTGCCATTCCGGCGTTCCGGGAGACTGCCGACGACGACTGGCTCAAGAAATCCGAGCTGGCCGTCACGTTCCTCGACCGCTACGGCAACGAAGTCGGCTACCGCGGCATCAAACACAATGACGCGTTGCGGCTGGACGAATTTCCCGATCACCTGATCAAGGCGACCCTCGCCACCGAGGATCGCAGGTTCTACGAGCATTTCGGCATCGACATTCCCGGCCTGTTTCGCGCCATGACCGCCAACGCCAGGGCGGGAGGCGTGGTGCAGGGCGGCTCGTCCATCTCGCAGCAGCTCGCCAAGAACCTGTTCCTTTCGAACGAGCGCACGATCGAGCGCAAGGTGAAGGAAGCATTTCTAGCCCTATGGCTCGAAGCCCGACTGTCGAAGAACGAGATCCTCAAGCTTTATCTCGACCGCGCCTATCTCGGAGGCGGCACCTTCGGGGCGGACGCAGCGGCGCAGTATTACTTCAACAAATCAGCGCGTGACGTGAATCTGTCCGAGGCGGCGATGCTTGCCGGCCTGTTCAAGGCGCCCTCGAGATTCGCGCCGCATATCAATCTGCCTGCGGCGCGCGCGCGCGCCAATGTGGTGCTCGACAATCTGGTCGATGCGGGGTTCATGACCGAAGGCCAGGTGTTCGGCGCCCGCCGCAACCCGGCGACCCCCGTGGACCGCCGCGACGAGCGTTCGCCCAATTATTATCTCGACTGGGCGTTCGACGAGATGAAAAAGCTCGCCGCGAGCTTGCCCAAGTCGGTGCATGAACGCGTGTTCGTGGTCCGCCTGGCACTCGATGTGGACTTGCAGAAGCATGCAGAACAGGCGGTGGAGAATTCGATCCGGCAATATGGCCGGGAGTACAATGCCCACCAGGGCGCCTCCGTGCTGATGGATACGGATGGTGCGGTGCGTGCGATGGTGGGCGGGCGCGATTACGCGGACAGCCAGTTCAACCGCGCCACCGACGCGTTGCGCCAGCCGGGCTCGTCCTTCAAGCCTTATGTCTACGCCACGGCGCTGATGAACGGCTTCAAGCCGACTTCCATCGTGGTCGACTCGCCTGTTTGCATCGGCAATTGGTGTCCGAAGAATTACGGCGGAGGCTTCGGCGGCGCCATGACATTGACGGAGGCGCTCAAGCGCTCCGTCAATATCATTGCGGTGAAGCTTTCCATCTCGCTCGGCAATGGCAACGCCAAGATCGGGCGCGCGAAAATCAGGGATCTCGCCCGCAAGGCCGGTTTGCGCACGCCACTGCCGGATACGCCCTCGATGCCGATCGGGGCCGATGAGGTGACCGTGCTCGATCACACCGGCGGCTACACCATGTTTGCCAATGCCGGCAAAGCGCACACCCCGCACGCAGTGCTGGAAGTGCGCAGCGGCGCGGGCGAATTGATCTGGCGCTGGGATCGCGATGGCAAGAAGCCCGTGCAGGTAATTACGCCGCAGGTCGCGTCCGACATGGTCAACATGATGACCAAGGTGGTCGAGGAAGGCACAGCGCGGCGCGCCATCCTCGATGGCATCAGGGCCGCGGGCAAGACCGGCACTACCAACGCGTACCGCGACGCCTGGTTCGTCGGCTACACCGGCAATTTCGTCTGTGGAGTTTGGTTCGGCAATGACGACTACAAGACCATGAACCAGATGACCGGCGGATCTCTGCCGGCGCAGACTTGGCACGAGATCATGGCCTACGCCCACCAAGGGGTGGAACTGCGATCCATCCCGGGGATCCTGAGTCCGACCGGCCGGCCAGTCGTAGCGGAAGCCAAACAGAACAGCGCCCCTGAAGGGGGGCGCCCTTCGATTCTCACCAAGCGCGGCACCGATGCCCTGTTGCGGATCGAACGGCTGATGGATGATGCGGCGCGCGTCCTCGCCACCACCAGTCGGGAGCCGAGTAAGACGACAAACGCGCAGGGTGCCGCCGCGGAGCGGCAGGAGGCTTCGGCGCAGGGGCCGGAGCAGGAGCCGACCGAACGCAGCCGGGGCAATTGACCCTCCCGAGGACGACTGATTAGACGAACTATCATTGGAGCCATCGTGCGCCTGCTGTTTGGAACCATGTTTGCACTCGCGGTCGCGGCAGCAATCGGGCTTGGCACGACATGGGTCGCACTGACACGCGGTACGGCCTACGGCGGCGTGACCATCGGAGCGTGGACCGCATGGCCGAAGAACGGAACGGCGGGAATAGATCCCTATGCGCGCGCGATGGTTGTGCGCACGGGCGAGTTGCCGGTCGGCTCAGGTGACGGTGTGGCCTTTTACGCCTCTACGGACGATGCCGGCGAAAGTCTCGATGGCCGTTGTGACGTGCTGGTGAGCGGAATCACCCCGCAGGCGCGATTCTGGACACTCACACTCTACGACCCCGAAGGGCGCTTGGTGGCAAACTCGATTCGGCGCCAAGGCTTCACCAGCCAGGAAATCATCCGGAAGGCGGACGGAGCTTTCGATGTCGCCGTGGGTCCGCGCGCGCGGCCAGGCAATTGGTTGCCTACCGGAGGCATCGACAAGTATCAGCTGGTGTTGCGTCTCTATGATACCCCGATCGGAATGGCAACGCGCACCGGGGCGGACGCGCCCATGCCTTCGATCACCAGGCGGGGATGCCAATGATCCGGCTAGGCCTCTGGCTTCTCGGCGCTCTGCTGCTCGGCGGCATCGTGCATTTGGCAACCGTTCTGCTGCTGCCGAACGTGGCGACGAATGACGCCTATGCTCGCGTCTCCGCGATCGCTCCGGTCAACTCCGTCATTCCAGTTCCCCCGCCGACGCCTGAGAATGCGTTGATGCCGTTCATGGATCCTGCTTTCGCCACGTCGATATGCCGGTACGATCTCTCCCGTGCGCCTCTGAAATTTTCGGTTCCAATCAGCCCTGCTTACACTTCGGTATCCTTCTATACGCGCGGGGATGTGGCCTACTACGCGATCAACGACCGCGCCGCCGGACGACGCGTAATTGAGCTCGATCTGATGACCAATGCACAACGTGCTGAATTGCCGGACAACGAGGACATCACCGCGGCGGACCGCTTGATCGTGACCTCGCCAACGACGACAGGCTTGATCGTGATCCGCGCGCTCACCCCGGAACCGGGTTGGACCCCGGCAGCGCGCAGCTCGCTGGCCGCAGCGCGCTGCCGCCCGCAGTAGCTTACGGTCGGCTCGCGCGCCGCCGGCGAGCACGGCGCCGACTGCCGCCGGTTGCCGGCTCCAATCCGCTGGTCGGAGCGTCGCTGAACCGCTCAATCCGCACGACCGGAAGAATGATGATTGTGGCAGATTCGGACCTCGTTCCGAGCGGTCCCAGTCCCCGCGCAGGGCGCACCATTGGTCGAAACCTGATCACCGTACCCATCTCGATGTCCCCCGCCGTCAGCGTCCTCGCTCCAGCTCGGCTCCTGCCCCGATTTGAGAAGGGCACGGTTAACGGTCCGCTAACGGCGCCGCCGTAGGTTATTTCAATTTGAAAGTGTTGCAGCAAAGGCGCAGTCAGCATGACGAAGCCGCCGTCCGCGTTTGCCGGTGTCGAAGATCTCGTCGATCTCGGGCAGGGGAGCGAGATCGACATGCGCCCAACATTACTGCGCGTGCTCACCGATCTTTATGTGCAACGGCCTGCGCATACGCCGGAAGACGAGCGCTATTACACCGAGCTCGCCTCGAGACTCATGGACGCGGCCGATGCTGCCGCGCGCGCGAGACTTGCCCAGCGGCTTGCTTCCTACGCTTCGGCACCGCGTGCGCTGATCGCGCGCCTTGCCCGTGACAGCATCGAAGTTGCCGCTCCAATTCTCAGACATTCGACCTGCTTGGATGAGGCTGACCTGGCCGCCCTCGCCGTCGAGCTGGGCGGCCAGCACGCGGAAATCATTGAGCAGCGCCGCTCCGCGCTAGTGCCTTCGGCCCGGGTACAGAGCTCACTGGCTCACGAAGGTGGCACCGAAGCTGCCGAGCTTTCAGAGCTGTTCTACGCTGCTGGTGCTGCGGAGCGGCGTTTGATCTTGCTCAGCCTCGACTATGCACCGATCCCGGCAATCCCGCCCTCGGCATTCGCCCAGCGGTCGGACACCTGGCGTCTGGAGGCTGCCGCGCTTCGCCACAACACCGAGGTGCTTGTGCGCGAACTCCTACGCATCCTGGGCATATCGCGAGCGCAGGCGCGGCGTGTGCTCTGGGACGACTCTGGCGAGCCAATGCTGGCCGCCGTCAAAGCGATGGATCTGCCTGCCGACGTACTGCAACGCATGCTGCTGTTCATGAACCCCCGGGTCGGCCAATCGGTCGATCGGATCTATGAGCTCACGGAGCTCTATCACGAGACCAGTGTTGCCGCCGCACGGCGGTTGGTCGCCATCTTGCGAGAGGCGGACAAGGATGAAGTCTTCAGGGTTCATCACCAAGCGGTGGGCTGGCGAGCGGCAGCGGAAAACGCGCGCAGGGCGCTGTCGGAACTCTCTCGACGGCCCACGAATTGGCGGGAGCAGAGGCTGCGCGGACTTCGGTGAGAAGACGGCGCGCTGTTTCGACCGCGGGCTCCAATTTACATGACGACCTGGTCGAGGAAGTGGCGGCCGGCACGATCCTCCACCTCTACGATCCAGACGTCCGGATCGAAGCGCAATTCGCGTGCGAGTCGCTCTTCCACCTTGGCTTCGGACGCCGGTCGCTCGGTCAAGCATGCTGTGAACAGTCGATCCGCAGGGCGCGCGATGTCAAAGGCGCTCTGTGGCGCCGGGCCGAAAAGCTCAGCCGTGCCGTCCAGTCGATTGATCTTCACGAAAATTGCGCCAGCCTCCTCAGCGCCACGCCGCCGGAGGGTCGCAAATGCCCCTTCGAGGTTGCAGCGGCGAATATAGGCCGCAACCCAGATGGCCGACTTCAACCGCATCGATCGCTTTCCTCTCGACCGGGCAATACCACGTCAGTCCATGGCGCGCCCCGTTGCTGCGGTGAGCTCGCGAATGAGCTGGTCCGAGAGCTGGCCGGTGATGGGCAGGTTGCGTTGGCGCTCGAATCCCGCAATGGCCCGCTGGGTCTCCGAGTCGAGCATACCGCTTGGCCTGATCTGGCCATATCCGAATTCACTCAGGGCGCGCTGCACCGCGATAACGCGTGCCGGCGCGGGCGTCGGCTGAGCCGGGGTGACCGCCTGCACCGTGCCAGGGCCCGCCGATGGCGTGCTTCCGGTGACGCCTTTTCCTGCTCTGAAGGGGGATCGCGTAATCGCTTGCAACAGCGCCTCGGTGGGCTGGGCGCTCGGTTTGAGCCCTGCCGCTCGCTCGAAATCCCGGATTGCACCGTCGGTGCGCGGGCCATAGAACCCGTCCACCGGACCCTCGTAATAGCCGCGGCGCGCGAGTTCACGTTGGATATCGGTTATGATCTCGCCGGGAGTGCGCGGCGCATGCGGTGCAACAAGCTTTGGGTTGACAGGCGTCGGGACCGAGTCGACCCGCTGCAGGGGTGCGGATGCGGGCGGTTTCGAAGCGGGGTGCGCAGCCTTGGACTCGCCTTCTGCTGGTTTGAACAGGGGGGCCGGATGCAAGCCCGATTGCATGAACAGGACGTTCACGAGGATTGCAACGACTGCGACGGTGCCGATCGCGAAACCGACCGCGTCACGGGGCGTCCATCCCAGGAGCGCAAGCAAGAATGGGGCCGGCGCCTCGCGATCCTCGCCCGCTCTTGCCCGGGCACGGCCGTTATGACCTCGGCCTGCCGTTATGTCGCGATCTCGAATTCGAGCCAGCAGACCCACGGATTTCCATGCACGCCCGAGACTTTGGAACGCGCTCCCCCTGAATTTGCGCGGATCGTGTCAGAGGGCACTTAAGCGAACACTAAGGCTCGCGATCCCGTCGGAGGCACTGTTTACGATTCATTGCCGGCGGGCTTGCGGCCGCGACCTGCGCAATGGTGAACGGTGGCTTACGCGCCTTTTGCGGGACGATGAACGTTAGAATTGTCGTAAAACTTGCCGCGCATTCGCGTCCAATCCGCTTAAAAACTGGGAGCAGGTTCGAACCGACATTTCAAGCGTCCCTGCTACGCTCCCGATCCAGGCGATGGATGTCTTCAGTAGGTGCGAGCAGGCTGATGCGCTTATTGTTCCGGATGATCTTTTGGCTCACCCTTGTTCTGGTGTTGCTCCCCAGCGTTGGATCGCAGACGACTTCGAGCCGACTCGTCAGTGCAGGCGACGCGGCGTCGGCTGCCAAGGCAACCGTCACAGACCTGCGATCGTTCTGCCAGCGTCAGCCCGAAGCCTGCACAGTGGGATCACAGGCCGCCGCACTCATCGGACATCGTGCCCAGGCAGGGGCGAAGATGCTGTATGAGTACCTCACCGAGCACTTTGGCGATGGCGAGAGCGGGACCCCCGCAACTGCAGGAAATGGCAACTCCCTGGCGCAGACCGCCGGCCGCCCTGGGCGGGATACCCTCCTCCCCGCGGACCTCGCACCGGCTTGGCGCGGACCGCCTCCGCGCAAGGAAGCTCGTCTCGATCGGTCATAGGCTCTCCGTTAGCGCTCGACCTGCGCGGAAGCGATCACACCGCAATCGGCAATCGATACGAGCACGCGCGGGTCTAAGGCCCCCCGCGAACTGTTCCTTTCGGACACCGCCGTTTCACCCTATATTTAGGTCTGGGTCCAGAAGCTGCCATTGCAGGCGCGTGGGTGGCGAGGCCCACAGAGCTGCATGATGATTGATGAGATCATAGACAATTTTTCCCTGCTCGATGAGTGGGACGACCGATATCGCTATCTTATCGAGCTCGGGAAGACGCTCGCGCCGCTTTCCGAACGTGACCGCACGGGTATCAACAAGGTTCAGGGTTGCGCAAGCCAAGTTTGGCTTTCCACAAAAGTGCGACCCAACGGCTCCGGGGGACCGGTGCTGGAGTTTGTAGGCGACAGCGATGCGCACATTGTGCGCGGGCTCATCGCAGTTCTGCTGGCGCTGTTTTCGGGACGGCATGCGCGTGACGTCCTTGCCACCGATGCGATTGCCACGTTCGAGCGCTTGGGCTTGCGCGAGCACCTCACGCCGCAGCGTTCCAATGGGTTCCGCTCCATGGTCGATCGCATCCGTTCAGATGCGCGTGCCGCCCTTTCAGCTGCGGAAGAACTGACGGAGCCTCAGTAGAGTATCCTTTTGCTGGGCTGCTTTCACGCCTGATTCAGGACCGGTTTGCGAACGCACCTGCCCGAAAGCGAAATGCTCGATCCGGCGGGCCGCTACCTGCGGCGCGGCCGCTGTTGGCCCAGACCCATTTGTTTGGCGAGGCGTGAGCGGGCAGCGGCATAGTTCGGGGCCACCATGGGGTAATCGCTGCTGAGGCCCCATTTCTCCCGGTATTGCTGCGGGGTGAGATTGTAATGTGTGCGCAGGTGTCGCCTGAGAGATTTGAATTTTCTGCCGTCCTCCAGGCAGATAAGGTAATCCGGCGTAATTGATCTCTTGGCCGTGATCGCCGGCTTGTGACCGTTACCGAGCCTCTCCGAATGTGCGCCGGAGACTCGGGTGAGTGCCGTGTGTACCTGTCCGATCAAAGCCGGCAATTCGCCCGATGGGACAGAATTATTACTGACATAAGCTGACACTATGGACACGGTCAGCTCGATGAACCTCGCGGCGTTGTCGGCCATCACCAGTAATCCGGAAGCTGTTGTCGCTCAGTACAAGGGAATGAGGCAGCCGAAGCTGTATTGGAGCAACAGTCCTTGTACCGAGCACTGAGCTACGGATAACGTGGATGCTGTTCGTCTGTATTCCTATTTCGAGCTGCCGGCAAACGCAAGTATCTGATCGCATCGTCACAGCATCGCCTATTGTTGATCTACGCCTATGCTGTTCAACTATTCCCGAAGCGCCCGCCCCTTGCAGAATGGCGCGCGCAAGCCGAGCAAAGCAGAGGTTTGAGGCGGCGGCCACGGACGGCGGGTCGCGCTGAGCAGTTCAGGAATTGCTCTCGATATGCGCGCGAAGCTCGGCCACCGACGCGAACCGCACCGTTCCCTGCGGAAGCTTGGCCTCGATCGAACCGTCGGTGTAGAGCGTGTAGGCCATGCCCTCGACCACGCCGGATTTAAGAACGGATACCGGCGCGGATTGAACTGCTGCCGGCTCAAGCTCCGGGACTGGCGTTGCCGTGACAGGACGTGCTTCGGGCAATTCAGCCGTTCGCTGGACCGCTTCCGGGGACGGGGCGTTTCGCGCGGCGCGAGCATCTGCAGGCCATATCGTCTCGAAATTGGGGGGCTCAGACGGCCTCGCGACCGGTTTGGACCGGAATAAAAAATCGAGCCGAGAGGACTTTAACGTATCTACGGCGGCTTCTGGCCGGTCCTCGGCAGGTATGTTCGGTTCAGGCGCGGCCACATCCGGCCTGCCGCGAGCAGCCGGCGCATACTGCGCCGGGCCGTTGGGGGAAAGGGGCGCGTCCTCTCCCTGCGCCGGCACGCCCTGGTCTGCGCGTGGGCCCTCGGCGCGAGGAATAGCGGAACGCAGCCGTTCAATTGCCGCGGCCGAGACATCGACCGATGAAGGCGAGGGCTGCTGGATGGGGAGTGGGCGCGCTTCACGCGGTCCCGCCTCAGGCCGGTTGCGCGGCGCTACAGGTGTGTTCGGTGCTGCTGGACGCGGGCTGGCAACCGCGACCGGCGGCGGAAGCGAAGTCGCGGGGAAGCTGGGGGCCGATGGCTCGAACATCTGATCGGCCCGCTGGGGAGTTCGAGCCGGCGCTCCTCCTTTGATGGCATCAGCCAAACGGGAGAGCTCGGTGACGACGGCGGAGAGCCCGATCAGAATAAAGCCGCCGGTAAGCGCGGTCGCCCCGGCGCACAGCAGCGCGGTGCCGAGCGTAGACTCACTGAGCGAAACACCAAATCCGATCGTGGCAAGGCCGCACGCCGCGACCACTACACCCAGGATCAACAACAACACAGCCATCGGCCTACGCCCCGCCCGAACCGCCACGCTGAGGAAAAGCCCGCTGTCCGCACGCAGCCCACGAACCTCCACCAGACGGTTACTATGGTTAGCAAATAATTTTGACCCTATTTCCCATCCGTCTGCAATAACTATTGTGGCAGTCTGCTTAACAACTTGGAATTTGCTTAACGCTCAACTGAACGCAGTTTCACAACCCAGGAGAGCTATTCCGGGGATACTTTAACCAGAAATGGTATAGCCTGCATTGCCCCAGGCGGTTCTCCGACCTAATTGAGAGTGCCAAGTTCTTGCCTTCCCGTGCCTGCTGTCCAAATTGGCACTGAAGCCCCTAAGCCCGGAGGAGTACCCCGATGTCCTTTACCTTGCCTGACCTTCCCTATGCCCATGATGCGCTCGCCCCGTACATGTCGCGCGAAACGCTCGAATATCATCACGACAAGCATCACCTTGCCTACGTCAATAACGGCAACAATCTGCTCAAAGGCACCGAATGGGAAGGAAAATCGGTGGAGGACGTGGTGAAGGGGTCGTTCGGTAAGAACGCAGGCCTCTTCAACAATGCCGGCCAGCACTACAACCACATTCACTTTTGGCAGTGGATGAAGCCCAATGGCGGCGGCGACAAGATCCCGGGAAACCTGGAGAAGAAGATCATTTCCGATCTTGGCTCCATTGCGAAGATGAAGGAGGACTTTATCCAGGCCGGGGTTACACAGTTCGGTTCGGGCTGGTGCTGGCTTGCTGTCAAGGACGGCAAAATCACGATCACAAAGACGCCCAACGGCGAAAATCCGCTGGTGCACGGCGGCAAGCCGATCCTGGGTTGCGATGTTTGGGAGCACTCCTACTACATCGATTATCGCAACCGCCGGCCGGACTATCTCAAGGCCTTCATGGATCATCTGGTCAATTGGGAATACGTGGCCAAGATGTACGATGCTGCCATGAAGTGACGAGGGCGGCCTAGCTCAGCGGCGCACCGAGTTCCGTAATACCTCCCCTGAAAGGGGAGGTCGGGGAGCAAAGCGAGCCGGGTGGGGGGTGAACTCGCCGCCGCGATGACTTGCAAATACAAGCGCCGACCGTCGGACCCCCATCCGACAGCATTTGCTTCGAAGCGAAGCAAATGTTGTCGACCTCCGCCTTTCGGCGGGAGGTATAGAGCTTGGGACCGGCTCGCGCTCGCGCTTCTTATTCTCGCTGGCACGGTCGCGCTTCTGACGTTCAGGGATTACGGCCTGAGCTGGGATGACTACACCCATTCTCAGTACGGCGATCTGCTGCTCAGCTTCTACCGGTCTGCATTGCGTGATCGGCGCGCGCTCTCCTGGGTGAACCTCTACTACTACGGTGGCGGCTTCGATCTCGTCTCTGCGGCGGCGGCCAAAGTGCTGCCGCTAGGGTTGTTTGAGACGCGCCGGCTCGTCGGGGCGGCGGTGGGCATCCTCGGCCTGCTCGTCACTTGGCGCCTGGCGCGCCGCATCGCAGGACCGCTCGCCGGCTTCGTAGCGCTCGCTCTGCTGTGTGCCTGCCCCCTTTACTGGGGCCATATGTTCATGAACCCGAAGGACGCGCCCTTCGCGGTCGCCATGGTAATTCTGCTCTACGCGTTTGCGCGGGCGCTGGAAGGATACCCTCGCCTCTCCCTTACTGCGGCGATGTTCGTGGGCGCGGGGTTCGGCCTCGCATTCGGCTCCCGCATCATGGGGGCATTTGGAGCCTTGGAATTCCTCGGCCCATTGGCGTTCATTTTCGTCGCGCAAGCGCGTGCAGAAGGCGTTGGAGCGGCCGGATCGCGGCTGCTGCGCTTCCTTCTTGCGCTTTTGCCGGCCGCACTGCCGGCCTTTCTGGTCATGGCCCTGGTCTGGCCATGGTCGGTGATCGATCCACTCAATCCGCTGCGGGCGGTCGATTATTTCTCGCGCTTCTTCGAAAAACCGTGGTTGGAGCTGTTCGGCGGCAGCGTCATCCCGGTGACGGAGATGCCCCGCAGCTACATTCCGACCCTGTTTGCACTCCAGCTGCCGGAACTGCTCTCCGCTCTGGCGCTTGTGGGCGCCCTCGGCGTTCCCGTCATGCTGTGCCGGCGTGACATTCCGCTGCAACGCCGCGGCGTTTTCCTCCTTGTCGCGCTCGCCGCGTTCCTGCCCCCTGCCATCGCCGTTGCGCTCAAGCCCGCGATGTACAACGGCATCAGGCACTTCATCTTCGTCCTGCCGCCCCTGGCGATCCTCGGCGGGCTTGCCGCCGTTTGGCTGCTCAAGGCCATGCGCAGCTTTCGCATCGTTCCGATCGCGATTGCCATAGCATTGGCAGCAGGGCTGGCATTTCCCGTGGTGGAGATGGTACGGCTGCACCCCTACGAATACACCTATTTCAACGCGCTTTATGGCGGGGTGCGACGCGCGCGAGCGAGCTACATGCTTGATTACTGGGGTCTGTCGTTCAAGGAGGCGTCCCAGGCACTGTCCGCAAGGCTTGCCGAGAGCGGAGAGGCCAAGCCGAGCGGCCGGCCCTGGAAGCTCGCGGTGTGCGGCCCCCATCGTTCACCGCAGGTGGAGCTCGGAGCCGATTTCGAGACGTCGTGGGATCCGGCCGGGGCTGACTTCGCGATGATGCTGGGTGAATTCTATTGCCGGAAATTCGACGCCCCGCTCCTGGCCGAAATCGTGCGCGATGGCGTCACCTACTCCCGCATCTACGACATCCGCGGGCACGCGTACGATACGCTACTCACGGTGCCAGGACTCTGAGCTCGGCATGTGCGCCCCTGCGACCCGCAGCGCCGCAGGACCGTGCGCGATGATGCCGGCAAGGAAACGACGCACCATGGCAATCTCGCCATAAGAGATCCCGGCGAAGAGATGGTCGTTGATCTCGCGGAGCATCGGCATGATGCGCTGGAACAGCTCACACCCTTTTCTGGTCAGCGCGATCTCGACCGCGCGTTTGTCGCGGGGATGGACACTCTTCGCCAGCAGCCCCGCCTCGACCAGACCACCGATTTCCGCCGTCACGTGCGCAGCTGCAACGTGCAAATGATCGGCGATGGCTTTGACGGTAGGCTCGCCGCTGCGTTCAAGGTGCCAGACCCCGAGCAGCACCGAGAACTGCGCCGAGCTCAGCGCGAGCGTGCGGCCGATTTGTCCGCGCAGCAGCCGCATGATGGAGAGCGCGGCGTAAAGATCCGCGATGAACTCGCGCAGTGCCTGGTCCTCGGGCGCGAGCTTGTCCGTGGACGTGCCTGCTTTCCTGGAAAGGCGCAACTGCGATGCGGGGCGGGCCCGGCCAGTGGTTCGTTTGCGTGAGCGCTGCTGCACCGCTATTCGGCGGCCCTGCCGCCGAGCGGCTCCGGCACTCGCATCTGACCCATGATCTCGTCGATCGGGCGCTTGCGCTCTTCCCATGGGCAGTTGTTGAAATTGTAGAACGTGTGGACGAACTGCGGACCTGCATAGAACTTCTCGTACTGGCTATGCCGCAGCGCGAGCTCGGAGCCGAGGTAATCCCACGCGAGCTTCATGAATTTCAGTCGGTCGAGGGCAGTGGCACCGGCGGAGGTCCAGTAGTGCTCGAAGGTGCCGCGCAGCTTCTGGTCCGTCAGGAACGATGCGTCCGCCGGCATCTGGAAGGGGCCGGCGCCGAGCAGCTCGCGCACGGTTTCGGCGACTTGGTGATAATTGTTCGTGCACCAGTAAAGCGCGGCATACAATCCCCGCCGGTTGACGTGCATAAAGCCGTTGCCGAGCGTCTCGGCATCCTCAATCTGCCCCGCGATCATGCCGCGCAGCCCCGCCTCCGACACCGCAAGCTTCGCAAGCGTCTCCTTCACCGCTGGGACCTGCACGACCGCGTTGACCTCCGCCGCCTTGTAGGCCAAGCCGAGAATGAGCTTGAGCTTCTCGTGGAAGCGCACCACCGCCTGGTGATTGCCCATGATGTGGGACGGGGTGCGGAAGTACATCTCGCGCGAGACTACCACGTCGTCGAGCAAAAACACGCGCTCCCAAGGAACCTCGACGTCCTCGAAGACGATCATGGCGTCGCTCTCGTCCAGGCGTGACGTGAACGGGTTGTCGAACTCGCTCACGGCATATTGCTCGAACGACTTGCGCACCCAGATCGAGACGCCCTCACGGCCGGTCGGCACGGCGCAGGTGACCGCCTGCGCCTTTTGATCGGGGGCGAGTGGGAGCAGGTTGCCCACCCAGATCTCGTCCGAGAAGACCGCTGCCGTGCCGAGCATCTTGGCGCCGTTGAGGATGACGCCGCGGTCCGAGGTACCGGTGACCTGCAGGCTCGGCGCCCGCGTCAATTCCCGGTTGTAGAGTTCGGGATTGCGCGACGTCTGGGGAGCGGCCACGACGTAACAGGCGAACAGGTCGCGCCGGCGCAGCTCGTCGTAATAGGCCTGCAGGTGATCGCCGAAGCCTTTGCGGTTGGCCTCGAACAGCTCGGGATGCAACGCCAGCCCGACGATGAAGCTGGCCACGTGATCGGGCGAGCGGCCAAGCATTCCGTAGCTCCATTCGGCGACGCGGCGATGGGTTTCGCTGCGCTTGCGCAGGTCATCCCGGCTCCTGGGTTTGAGGAACCACGAAGTGTAGCGTTCTCCGTTCTCCTCGCAGCTCATAACATCGAGGTGTTCGGGCGAGCGCTTGCGGTCGTAGATTGTGCTGAACGAACGCGCGGTGTTGCGGAACGCTGGATGGCTCGTCACGTCGCGGACGAGCTCGCCCCCGACATAGATGCGACGGCCGTCGCGCAAAGCTTCGAGATAATCCGACCCGGTTCGCAGCATCAGCTCGCCTCCAGTATCTGATTTCGGTTGTGCCAACGCAGGGCGGGTTGGCCACGAGCCGGCTCCAGCCGGCTCGGCTGGCGTAACCCGCCGCCATTCGGCCGTGCGTCCCAGTATTGCGGTGGGTTACGGCGTGCTGGTCCGCGACCAGCAGCCGACTTGTACGGCCAACCCACCCTAAAACGTGCGACTCCAGCTTCTAAGATGCTATCCAACATAGCTATCTTTCCTTTCTATCCTCACACGCTTCGGCACCAATGGGCAAGCGGTTGACGCAGAAAAAGGGTTGGATAGCATCGCCCCGTGATCATGCGTGCCGCCCCTCGAAGAATGATACCCGCTCATGAGCGCCATCCCTGATCCGAGGCCGCGTTGAGCATCTCTTTCGAGATGGACATCGAGACCACGGTCAACGGCGCGCTCCTCCGCCGGCGCGTGGACCCGCGCCAGCACTTGGCCGATTTCATCCGCGAGGAGCTGCAATTCACCGGCACGCACCTCGGCTGCGAGCATGGCGTGTGCGGAGCGTGCTCGGTGCTGGTCGATGGCACGGTGGTTCGCGGCTGCCTCATGCTGGCCGTGCAGGCGGACGGCAAACGGATCGACACCATCGAAGGTCTGTCTGATAGCGGCGCGATCTCCGACCTGCAGGCCGCCTTCGCCGAGCGCAATGCCGCGCAGTGCGGATTTTGCACGCCCGGCATGCTGCTGACTGCGCACGAGATGCTGCGCAAGGGCGGCATCGAGACGCGTGAGGACATTCGCGCGTTCATCGCCGGCAATTTGTGCCGCTGCACCGGGTATGAGCCGATCGTCGATGCCATCGAAACAGTGTTGCGGCGACGGACGCAATGCTGATCGGCACGAATCTCAAAGGCCCGTAGCCCGCATGAGCGTTAGCGATATGCGAGCCCATGCGGATGGAAACGACCCGGATATCGCTTGGCTCATCCGGGCTACATTTGCTCGGAGGCAACCCGGTGATGAGTGCAATGGAACGGCCGGTGCTGATCGGAAAGCCAATCCCGCGCCCCGGCGTGCGGCGGTTCCTACGCGGTCGCGGCCGCTATGTCGGCGATATCAGCCTCCCGCGTATGGTCCACCTGGTGTTCGTGCGTTCGCCCCATGCGCACGCGCGCATCGTCTCCATCGACAGCGAGGCCGCAAAGCGCGCCCCCGGAGTTGCCCTGATCGCAACCGGCGCCGAGGTGGCAGCGCAGTGCAAGCCGTTCATCACCGACGGGGTCGCGCAAAACCGTCCCGGCCACAAGGTGCCGCCCCAGCAGGTGATGGTTGTCGATGTGGCGCATTACCAGGGGCAGCCGGTAGCCGCCGTCCTTGCTGAGACGCGGGCGCAGGCAGAGGACGCGGCCGAGCGTGTGGAGATTGCGTGGGAGCCTCTGCCCGCGGTGCTCGACGGCGAGAGCGCGCTCGCCGCAAGCCCCCTGCACAAAGAGCTCTCGGACAACGTCGCCTACGAGCATAACATCAAATCCGGGGATCCCGACGCCGCCTTCGCATCTGCCCGGCACGTTATCGAGGAGACGTTCCGTTTCCACCGCCAGACGGGGCTGTCGCTCGAGCCGCGCGGATTGATTGCCGATTACGATCCCGGCGGCGAGACGCTCACGGTCTACCATTCGCACCAGTCGCCGTATCAGATGCAGGGGGTGTTCAGCCGCCAGCTCGGGATTCCCGAGCATGCGGTGCGGGTGATTGCGCCCGACATCGGCGGCGGCTTCGGGATCAAGATCAACGTCTATGCCGAGGAGGTGGCGGTCGCTGCCGTCAGCAAGATGCTGGGGCGACCCGTGAAATTCCTCGCCGATCGGCTGGAATCCTTCGTCTCCGACATCCAGGTGCGCGACCACACGATCAAGGCGCGCATCGCCGTCGACGACGATGGCAGGATCACCGCCATGAGCGTCGACGATGTCTCGGCGATCGGTGCCTACGGGATGCCGATGCGCTTCAACATCACGGAAAGCATGATGCTTGTGACCAACACGGGCGCGGCCTACGACTTTGCCGACTATCGCGCGCGTACCCGCAATGTGTTCGTGAATAAGCCGCTGATCGGGATGTTTCGCGGCGTGGGAATCCCTTTGTCCACCATCATCACCGAAGTGCTGACCGACCGCGCCGCAGCGAAGCTCGGCATGGACCCGGTTGCCTTCAAGCGTCTCAACTATCGCAGCAAGGAGCAGATGCCGTGCGTAACCCCCGCCGGCAGCAGGCTCGACAATCTGTCCTTTGCCGCCTGTCTGGATCGGCTGGTCACGGTCATGGGGTACGAGCGGCTGCGCGCGGAGCAGGCGGAGCTGCGCAAGCAGGGCATCTATCGCGGTATCGGCATCGCTACGTTCGTCGAGCCGACAGCCTATGGCCCCGTGTTCTACGGGCCTACAGGCGCTGCCATCTCCGTGCAGGACGGCTGCACCCTTCGGCTCGAGCCGTCGGGCGTCCTGCGTTGCGTCACCTCGATTACCGACCAAGGCCAGGGGACACTGCATTCCCTGGCGCAGATCATCGCCGATACCGTCGGCGTCGAGGTAGGCGACATCGACATGATTGCGGGGGACAGCGCGATCTCCACCTATGGCGGCGGCGCCTGGGCGTCCCGCGGGATTGCCATCGGTGGGGAGGCGGCGCTCAAGGCGGCGCGTGCGCTCGTGCGCAATGTCCTGGCCGTTGCCGGCGCGATCACCCAGACCTCGCCCGACGATCTCGACATCGTGCGCGGGCAGATCGTCAACACGCGCACGGGCGCGCAGGTCGCGAGCCTGGCCGAAGTGGCGAAGATCGGATATTTCCGCCAGGACACGCTGCCGCCCGACACCGACGTGCAGTTCTCGGTCACGCGCAGCCACGTGGCGAACGCGGCGAGCTATTACATGGGCTACGGCGTGCACGGCTCCTATCTCGAAGTCGATACCGCCACCGGCTTCATCAAGCTCCTCGGCCATTGGGCGATCACCGACTGCGGCCGCGTCATCAACCCGCTGATCGTGGACGACCAAGTGCGCGGCGGCATCGTGCAGGGCATTGGATCGGTGCTCTACGAGGAGTGCATCTACAACGACCTTGGCAGCCTCGTGAACGGAACCATGGCCGATTACCTCGCACCCATGGCCGTGGAGGTGCCGGACATGCATATCGAGCAGATCGAGACGCCGGAGCGCTCGACCAGCCTGGGCGCGAAAGGCGTAGGCGAGCTGGGCCTCACCGGCGCGATGGGCGTCATCTGGGTTGCGGTGAACGACGCGCTGCGTCCGCTCGGCGCGACCATCGCAGACCAGCCGTTCACGCCCGAGCGCGTGCTGGACGCGATCGCGGCACCCGGACGACAGACGACTCACGACGGCAGACAGATCGATCTGGTTGACCCGGGCATCTGAAGTCTGTCGTCCCATCCTCCGTTTCTGTCGTCCGAAAACAAGAAGGGCCGCCTCGCGGCAGCCCTTCCATTGTCGAGCCGTTGTCCGGCTAAACCGGTGAACACGCCGTTTTCAGGCGGCGGTGACCCCCTGAGAGGCGAGGATCCAGCTCACGGATGCCGGCGACCGCGGCGATTGACAATGAGACACTGGATCACCTCCTTTCTGTTGTTGACGACTCGCGCAATGTAGGGCCTGCGGCCCCAATTTGGAAGCCGGAACTTTGTCCAGGACCGAACGCCAAGGGAGGGGCACGACCTGCTTGCGGCGAGCGGCCCCCGCCCTTCTCGCGGCTTGGCTCACCGCCCCAATGCTCGCGGCCGCGACCGCTGCCCAGGACTTCCCCACCCGGACCGTGCGCATCGTGGTCGCGTTTCCCGCTGGCGGGCCGACCGATTTCGTCGGGCGCCTCCTCGCTGACAAGCTCAAGTCGCTCTTGAGGCAAAGCGTCGTCGTGGAGAACCGGCCCGGCGCCAACGGCGCGATCGGCGCGGAATATGTCGCCCGCGGGGAGCCGGACGGGCACCTCCTCTTCCTGACGACCGCCGGCGCAGTCGCCATAACCCCGCATCTCGTTGCCAAGCTGGCCTACGATCCGATCAAGGATTTTGCGCCGGTGACGCTGGTGGTGCGCAACACCACCGTGCTCGTGGTCAAGCCCGACGCGCCGGTGGGTTCAGCCAAGGAGCTGGCCGCACTGGCGGCAAAGCGGCCCGGCGCGATCCCCTTCGGCTCGACCGGCACCGGCAGCATCACCCATCTTGCGCTGGAGCTGTTTCAGTCCGCGGCAGGCGTAAAGTTCCTGCATGTGCCCTATCGCGGCGCCGCGCCTGCGCTCACCGACCTGCTCGGCGGGCAGGTGCAGGCCATGTTCGGCGATGTACCCGTGCTGCTGCCCCATATCAAAGCCGGTGCGTTGAAGCCGCTGGGAGCGGCTTCCGATGCGCGCAATGCGGTCCTGCCCGATGTCGCCACCCTGGCGGAGCAGGGATTTGCCAATACCGTTGCCGACAACTGGTATGGCCTGCTCGCGCCGGCGAAGACGCCAGCGGCCGTCATAGCGAAGCTGCACGATGCAGTTGTTGCCGCGATCAACGCGCCCGAACTGCACGAGAAGCTCGTGCAGTCCGGCGCCGTTCCAGCGCCCACGTCGAGCGCGGAATTCGCCACCATGCTTGCAGGCGAGCTCGCGCGCTGGGGCCGCGTGGTGCGCGAGAGGAACATCAAGGAGGAGTGAATCAGTCCCCAAGCGCCGCCAGAATGCGTGCCCAGCTGCGGGTGCCTTTATGGAAAGACCTCAGGTCGTATTTTTCATTCGGGGAGTGCACGCGGTCATCGTCGAGCGCAAAGCCGACGAGGATGGTGTCCATCCCGAGTACCCGCTTGAAGTCACCGACGATTGGGATGGAGCCGCCCTCGCCTACTGTCACCGCCTTCTTCCCCCACTCGGCGGCGAGCGCCTCGCGGGTCTTGGTAAGCGCCGGATTATCGAACGGAAGCTCGGTCGCAGGCGCCCCGGTGAAGCTCTTGAAATCGACCTTGGCGTCGGGAGGAAGCCGATCGCGCACGAAGGCATGAAAGGCGGCGCGCACCTTTTGCGGGTCCTGGCTGCCCACCAGGCGAAATGAGACTTTTGCCTTGGCCTGCGCGGGAATGACGGTTTTCGCGCCCTCGCCGACATAGCCGCCGATCATTCCGTTGATCTCGGCCGTAGGCCGGGTCGCGATCTGCTCGATCAGCATGCGGTCCTTCTCGCCCGCGGGAACCTTGAGCCCCACCCCGCCCAGGAATTCCTCTGAAGTGAGATGCAGCCCGGCGAGGTCGCTTCTGATCTCGGGCGGCAACTCATGGACGCCTTCGTAAAAGCCCGGAATGGTCACCCGTCCTTTCTCGTCGTGCATTGCGCCAAGGATGCGGGCGAGTACCCGTAGCGGGTTCTGTGCAGGTCCCCCGAATAGTCCGGAATGAAGATCGCGGTCGGCACACGTGATGTTCACTTCCTCGTAGACCAGGCCGCGCAAGGAGGTGGTAACCACGGGCGTGCTCGAATCCCACATGCTGGTGTCGCACACCAGTGCAAGGTCGAGCTTGAGCTCGTCGGCATGCTGTTTCACGAACCCGAAGAGGTGATTGGAGCCACACTCCTCTTCGCCCTCGATCATCGCAGTGATCGGCAGCGGCAAGGCTCCCATGACCTTGCGGTAGGCGCGGCACGCCTCGATAAAGGTCATCACTTGGCCCTTGTCGTCACAGGCTCCACGCGCGACGATCATCTTGCTGCTGTCTGCTCGGGTGACGAGGCGCGGTGCAAACGGCGGTACCTCCCACAATTCGAGAGGATCGACCGGCTGAACGTCATAGTGGCCATAGAACAGAAGGCGCGGCTCGCTGCGGCCGGAACTGCCGGCCTTGCCCACCACGACCGGATTTCCATCCGTCGGTCTGACGCTGGTCTCGAAACCAATACTGGTAAGATCCTGCGCAACGTACTGTGCCGCATCCAAGCACTGTGCCCTGTAGGCCGGATCGGTCGAAATTGATTGAATGCGCAGGAGCGCGAAAAGGCGCTCAAGACTCTGGTCAAGATCAGCATCGATCTGGGCAAGTACGGCCGGGAGCGCCTGCGACGGTGTCATGCTTCATGCCTTATTGAGGGAATGGAGTAGCGCGGGTGAGCCGCGGCATCTCGGCGGATTACGCTTACGCTAATCTAATCCGCCCTACATGGTCACCGCCGCAATATTCCGCCCATGGTCCCGCGCACGATGGTACGGCCAATGGAGCTGCCTGCCTTTCCGCCAAGCGACTTCCCGATGTCGGCGGCGACCCGGTCGGCGACGGAACGGCTGATCTGGCGTGCAGCCAGTTGCCCCGGAGAAAGCCGGGTGCCGCGCGGCCGCCCGGTGCCGAAAATCCTCTCAAGCGCCGCGGCAAGCGCATTGCCTATGCGGGCCCAGACACTTGGCGGTACTTGCGGCGGTGCCGGCGCGGACGGTGTAGAGGGAGTGCCGATCGGTCGGTCCGGCGTGCCCGACTGCGTGCGTTTCTGCAAGATCTCATAGGCAGACTCGCGATCGATCGCCTGGTCATATTTGCCCTGCACCGGACTGTTGGCGATCAGTGCCCTGCGCTCCTCATCGCTGATCGGACCGAGCCGGCCGGAAGGCGGGCGAACCATGCAGCGTTCGACCATCTCCGGCGTGCCGTTGCCTTCGAGAAACGAGACCAACGCCTCCCCTTTCCCGAGCTCCATGATCACTTTGGCGGTGTCGAGCTTGGGATTGGCACGGAATGTCTCCGCGGCGGCCCGCACCGCCTTCTGATCGCGCGGCGTAAAGGCCCGCAGCGCATGTTGGACGCGATTGCCGAGTTGCGCCAGCACCTTGTCCGGCACATCCAGCGGGTTTTGCGTGACGAAATAGACACCAACCCCCTTGGACCGAATGAGCCGCACCACCTGCTCGATCTTGTCGAGTAGCGCCTTGGGCGCATCGGTGAACAGAAGATGAGCCTCGTCAAAGAAGAAACAGAGCTTGGGCTTGGGTTGGTCGCCCACTTCCGGCAGCCGCTCGAACAACTCGGAGAGCAGCCACAGGAGAAAAGTCGCATAGAGGCGCGGATTGCCCATCAATTTATCCGCGGACAGAATGTTGATGTATCCTCGCCCATTCTCATTGGTCCGAATGAAATCCTTGAGCGCGATCGCGGGCTCGCCGAAGAACTGGTTGCCGCCCTGATTCTCCAGGACGAGGAGCTGGCGCTGGATGGTGCCGACGGTGGTCTTGGAGACATTGCCGTATCGCGCGGTCAGCTCGGCGGCGTGGTCCGCGATGTAGCCGAGCATCGCACGAAGATCCTTGAGATCGAGCACTAAGAGCCCCTGCTCGTCCGCAACGCGAAAGCAGATGTTCAGCACACCTTCCTGAACCTCATTGAGATCCATGAGGCGCGACAGCAACAGCGGTCCCACTTCCGAGATAGTCGCACGGACCGGGTGACCTTGCTCCCCGAACAAATCCCAGAACACGACCGGGAATTGGTCGGGCTCATAAGCAAAACCGAGGCTTTTTGCGCGGCTGACGAAAGCCTCCTTGGCCTCGCCCTTTTGCGAGATGCCGGAGAGATCCCCCTTGATGTCTGCGGCGAAGACCGAGATGCCGGCCCGCGACAAGCCCTCCGCCAACACCTGCAAGGTCACCGTTTTGCCCGTGCCCGTGGCGCCTGTCACCAATCCATGCCGATTCGCCAGCGCAAGCGTCAAAATTTCCGGTTTCGAGCTCTTGCCGACAAAAATGGTGCCGTCTTTATCCAGGTCCGCCATCGCTTCATCCCTCCCGCTTGCTCGCACCGGCATTGTTGCCGTCTCGCCAGAGCCGTCAACCGGAAGAACTGGTCACCACGTCAGCCCGCGCACAGCGCAGGCTCGCGCGTGTTCTCTTGCATAATGCGCTGATGCGTAAATGCAACAATGCGCAACGTATCGAATGGACCCGCCTGTTCTCTCGCAAGCTGTGCGCGTATTATGCCCGCACGCGAGTGTGGGGCGGGGGGCAAATGAACGGCGACCTCAGGGGACGTTGCGTCGCCAATGCCGGCGGCAAACGGGCGGCCTCGGTCCGAGCGCGCCGCCGGCTTGCGCAAGTTTTGCTCGCGCGCAAGCAGCACGACCAGCACACCGCATCGCAAACCGTTCTGAGTTTGTTGCCCAGCACCAATGGGGACCAGCAGTTGCCAGAGCACGACTGCGGGCTCCCCGGCCGTGGACGGTCGCCCTCGTTCGCTGCGTAGCGCGAACAGGGTCCACCACCGAGGAGATGACGATGTCGTACTCCATCACCACGATCGAAGAGATCGATGAGGATGACGTCGAGGCCCTCAAGTCCGTCGGCATCAAAACGACGGAGAAGCTGCTCGAGGCTGCCGCAACCCCGGGGGGGCGCAAGCAGCTCGCTGCCAGGTCCAAACTCGACCCGAAGAAGCTGCTGCGCTGGGCCAACATGGCCGATAAGCTGCGCATCAAGGGGATGGGCAATGACTATGCCGGGCTGTTGCGCGAGGCCGGGGTGGATACGGTGAAGGAGCTGGGATATCGCAATCCGCGCCGGCTTGCCCAATCCATGCGGGAGATCAACAAGAAGCGGAAGCTGGTTCGGCTTCTGCCTGCCGAGAAGCAGGTGACGCGCTGGGTCGAGCAGGCCCGAAAGCTCCCGAAAAAGATCACGTACTGATCAAGCGTGCGCTGCCGCGCAAGTCACTGACGGGCTCGCCCCACGGGCAAACGCGTTTCACTCAAAACCTCGTCCAATCGCCGCAGCGCTCAAATGCAGCGGCCGCGCGGTAAATTGCCTCCTCGCCATGGTGGCGGCCCACCAGCATCATTCCGATCGGTCGGCCATCCTCCAGCCCGCATGGCACACTGATTGCCGGATGCCCGGTGGCATTGAAAGGACAGGTGTTGCGGGTTCCTTCCCAGCTCCGCCGCGTGATCTCCTGGGGCGTAGCGCCCTTGCCGGGGATCGGCGTTGCCTTCATGGGCACTGTAGGCATCAGCAGAAGCTCATGCC
>Ga0070712_100000280_pt1 | contig 28759 bp, 21 predicted proteins | sample LARL81metaG_FD_71396 | JGI IMG/M metagenome (GOLD analysis project Ga0070712, IMG submission 71396) | Corn, switchgrass and miscanthus rhizosphere microbial communities from Kellogg Biological Station, Michigan, USA - LAR L8-1 metaG | ecosystem: Host-associated > Plants > Roots > Rhizosphere ...
GCATCGGCCATCTCGTCGAGCAGGTGTTTGATCTCAGCGGTCGTCATCTCGCCATGATCGTCATGATCGAGATAGCAATGAACACAGCGCTCATTGCAGCGGTAAGTCAGGTCGAGTTGCACGCTGAGCGGGATGTTCAGCTTCTGGGCCCTGGCAGACATTTCCAGCAGCAACGCGCTCATCGTGATTCTCCAACGGGATTCCGCGTGGGAATTGGTTCTTCAGAGATTTGCAGGATCTCGTGGCCGGCCAGTTCCCGCGCCAAGGTCTCGGCATCCTGCAAAGCCTCGGCGGGCTCAACCTCGAACCGGGGGCAGATGTGCTGATGAACGATCTCGTCGAGTGGAGTGGCGCCGTCGGCGGCCTGCCACAAAATAGTGGCCGTCTTGTTCAGGGTGAAGAGAGTGGAATCGCGTGCCGACATGATCATCATCTCGCCATCGAGACTGCGGGCTGCCACTCGCGGATTGCGTGCCACGTACAGACGGCTCATCCGATCAACTCCCAGACCCGGGCATCGGGAACAAAAGTAAGACGGGACACCGGAACCCGGCTCACGAAGTCGAATGCGGAATGAAAGATGGATTGCACCAGGTCCTCATCCTCCGCGAAAAAGAGCAGATTGGCAAGCAGAGAGCGAGTTGCTTCTGCAGGGGCGAGAGGGTCGATGCGATTCTCAGAACCCTTGGCCAGCAGGTAGAGCGCTGCGATGGGGGCGGAGACGTTCTCTCCGAGCTTGGCTAACTCACCGGTAAAGGGAGTGCCGTAGGCTGTGTAGCCCGATTCGTGCTTACGCACGTAGGAAATTTCGTCAGTCAGAAGCGTCGCGTCGGGAGGAGCCAGGCGGGAGATTGTAGTCTTGCCGGCTTCGGAAACTCCGGCAAAGAGGAAGGCTTTGCCATTGCGGATGGCGCTGGCGGAGTGCAGAAGGAAACCTCCCTGGCGTGCCAGCACAAGGGTGTGGAGGATACGCAGCACGGCGTCGATAGAGTATGGATTGGCGGACTGGCGAATCCAGCCGGTGCGGGCAGCAGGCTCCCACTCGGCGCGAAAGTCTCCGCGCTCGAAGGTCCATCGGCGGCTACGTTGTGTCACTCGTACCGGAACATTTGGATCGGCGATGCGGGCCGGAGTGAGGTCGACGTCGAATTCGATCTCTGGCTGCTGCGATGACGATACAAAACCGGCATAGCGGTCTTGCAGCATTCCGAGGAATTGCGGATCCGCCGTATGCACGCGCACTGGCATGTCCCCGATTTCAATGACGAGGCTGAGTCGATTGACTTCGGTGGTCAGCTGGGGCAAGGGGCGACTCGATCCTAGGGAGTTTGAATTTGTGATGGACCCTGAGAAGTCTGGCGGAGGCCGTGTACTCCCACAAAGACACGGGCGGCCAAGGGGGAACGCCGAAAGACGGCAGCGACGGCACGCTCGGAGAAGCGAAGACTCTTTCTCGGAGGGATCCGCTTGCCGTTGCGCACGATGAACGAAACCTTGCCGAGAAGGTCTCCGCCGGAAACGGGGGAATCGAGGTGGGGCAACGCATCCCCTTGCGTCTGAACGTTGGAGCGGCCCGAGCGGCGCGTTCCACTCACCACACGATGGGCGACGAAACGCCGACCGTTGCTGAACAGCACAATGTCGCCGTCGAAGACTTCGTTGCTGGCGAGGCGTTCCACGACCAGTGTGTCGCCCGGCCAGACGGTGGGGAGCATGCTCCACCCCAGGACGCGTAAGTGCAGAGTGCCGGATGAGCGCAACACCTCGACTGCCAGGCCACATTTGAGAGCGTGGTTGTCGTGCGATGCATGGTCGGAAAGCTTCATGACACCTTCGGACTTGCAGCACACGCCGCTGAGGTGGCGCCGATCTTTCCGCAGGACAGGGCCGTGGTCACAAATACCTTTTCATAGCGGAAGGACGGCTTCTCGTAGGGCTGCTTGGTGGGCGAAGTAGTTGAATTATCGTTCGACGGGCTGTTCATAGTCATAAGGGAAACCCTAACCGTGCGTGCCTATTGTAATGCCGACTGCGATGCCTGAACGGCGCAGCCGCCGGTGCCGGTAGCTCCGCAGGCCTGGTTGCCCTGAGTCGAAAAATAGACTTCAGAAGCTCCGGCCAACGTGCCCGACCCAACAGTATTGTCCATGATAATCCCGCTGGTGCCTCCGGTAGCGGCGAGGCTGAAGGTGGCAAGGGCTCCGATGTTCCGCCACCTTACCGTGTTGTCCGCGGTCTGACCTTGAACGTTGAGGTTCCAGACCGGATGAGCCCCGTTTTTCGATGTGCCCGCGGTTGCCACCCATTCAATGTTGCCGTTGCTGTCGACGATCTGAGTGTTTAAGGCGTATGCGGTGTTGGCCAGCCAGCCCTGATGCACCGTTTGGTAAGGACCCTGGTTGGTCCATCGCACTGAGGCATCCGTCGTGCTACCGTCGGTGTTCACGTTCCAATTGGGGTGGCCCAGGGCGACGGTTCTTGAGGTTCCTGCTACACGGACAACTTGAAGATGGAAGTGTGTATCCAGCACCTGCTGGCCGATGGCGTAGGGGGTGGATGGTGTCCAAGGCTGAACCTTGAGATTGAGGATGCATCCCCCCGACGCGCAACTGTTACCCCGTCCGGTCGTTTGCACGCCGGCGTAGATCCATTCGGTCGCTCCGCCTAGGGCGTTTGGGTTAGGAATGTCGGTCACGGGCGAGCAGCCGGTCGTGGTGTTGGCCAATGGCGGCCCGGCAACGACAGTGCCCATGACGCCGGCAGTGATTGGAACTTGATACATGATCGGAGGTCCGCCCGTATTTCCGCAGACGTAAAGGTTGCCAGTGGCATTGACGGAGGCACGGTACGTGCTGTCGAAGCTGCCTTCGAAGAGCGGATTGGGGTTGGGAGGAGCAACCTGGCTGCTTCCGACCATTGCTTCCGTACCACTGGTACCGGACCCGAAATTAGTGGCGAAGAGGTAAACGGCGGAACAAGGGACAAGTCCGGTGCAGGACGTGCTGCCATCGCTGGAGGAGAAAACGTAGACCTTCCCGGCGGTCGAGTCCAAGACGGGGCCCGCAACCAGACCGGCGCCGAAATCGATCTTTGCGGACTTGGTGACGGTTGCAGCGGAGGTGACACTGTAGAGAAATCCGCCATAATCACCCACGAAGACGTTGGTGGAGGTGCGATCGTAGACGGGACTGGAGAGAGAGGTCGGGTTGCCGGGGTTGACCTGGACGGGGAAGCCGCCGGTCCGGACTTCGGCGGGGGTGCCGGCGAAGCCGCCAGTGATCTTGTGAAGCCAGCCGCGCGCACCACCGACCCAAATTGTGTCATGGGAATAATCGGGGAATGCGGAAGATGTCGTGTCGTCGGTCGGAAGGCCCGCGCCATCACTCAAAAAGATTGATGTCATGCAGGGGGCGACGCAGGTGCGGTAGGAGGCGGCGGGAACCGCGGTTAGTGTCACCGGGGCTCCGACCGTGCCCGTCCCGGCTTTCCACTTGAGCAGCACCAAGATGCCAAAACTGCCGTTGGTCTCGACGAATGCGACTTGCTTACCATCTGATGAGATGACCGGAGACGTCAGGATCTTGCCGCCCGTGTTGTAGGCCCAGTAGACGGACGGCTTGATTCCGGAGCAGCCGGCATACAGGTTGTCATAAGCAACCACACTCGCCTGGGTTCCGGAGCCCAAGAGTCCGGTATTGAATACGACATAATCCGGAGTGGTTGCGCTGCCGCAGTTCGCGGTGTCGGTTCGAAACGCAAATTTCGCGGGGTAGTTGCCGGCTCCAGAAGAAGCGCCCAGGCCCATGTCTTGCGACCAATCGCGGTGAACCTTACGACCGCCAGGGGCCTGCAAGCCAAGATTCATGGAGGGATCATCACTCGGCATGGGGTCGGACAGGACTCGGCTTACGTTCTGGCGATAGAACTGTTGCCAGTAGCGAGGATCACGGGTCACCTGGTTGACTTGCTCGTAGGTGGCGGGCTCAGAGAAGATGACGTGCCGATGAGTCCAGTCCGTGGGGAGACCCTGGGCAGCGGGCTTGGCGGCCTGGCCGGTCAAGACCCAACCGAGGACTAGCAGTCCTGACAAACTCACACCCAACCGGAGAAACCGTGCGGCAGAACCGTTCATTATCCTCACTCCATGGGTAGCGCGATAAGCATTCGAGTTTCGGGCGGTGCTTACGAATATCCTGTCGTGCAATGCGTCTTTGTTATTCAGCGGAGCCAAAATCTGGATCAAAGAAATCGAATCTTCGCTCTGGCGTTTCCCAGACTTGCATGCTCGAATTACCCATGGAAGCGGACGCAGACCTCCCATCGGTTGGCTGGATTGGCGGTGATTTTACTCTTTATCGAAGATGCAAACAATGGGTTTCGAAAGAACCGCTTGAGTTTGTGCTTTTGATGCGCGCGAGATCCCTCGACAAGCGGAAAACTCAAGGTTGTGGCCGCGGAAGTGAGTCAAGCTCTCAGTATCGTTCGTGATTTCAGTCACAGCCCGTACAATAGAATCAGTGGAACCTCTGCCGAGAGCATCCTATCGAAGTCACTCGGCAAATGAGGTCCAGACTTAAATGGAGGCGAACGAATCAGATTGGACGGATACGAGAACGTAGCTGAAGACACGGAGCAAGCCGTGCATGAGAGCAGGGTCAGCGTGCTGACGCTGGATGAAATTGCGAACCTGGCGGCGGAGGGCGGGCAACCCGCCGAAACACTGATGAACGTGGTTGCCCTCATTGCCAAGCGATTCCACACCGACGTGTGCTCGGCATACCTGCTGGAGCCGGACCGCGCCAATCTGGTGTTGGCAGCGACCGTTGGACTTCGCCGAGAGTGCATCGGAAGCCTGAGGATGGCGGTACATGAGGGGCTGACCGGGCTGGTGGCGGAACTGGTGCGGCCGGTTGCGGTGGAACAGGTGAAGAACCATCCCCGATTCAAGTATTTTCGGGATGCGGGCGAGGATGCTTACCAATCGTTTCTCGGCGTTCCGCTGATTGAACGGGGCGTTTTGCAGGGAGTTCTGGTGGTGCAAACCATCGAAGCCCGCGTTTTCAGCGAAGAAGAAATTCGAATGCTGACGGAGGCGGCCACGCAGGTCGCTCCGGTGGTAAGTGAGGCGCGAACGCTCGATCGCTTCATCGCCCCGCTGCAGGAGCGGCTCTGGGCGCTGGCGCGCAATCTGTGGTGGAGTTGGGACCATAACTCGTCGAGCCTGTTTCTGGATCTGGATCCGGCACGCTGGAGCGATCTGAACCACAATCCGGTCGCACTGTTGTCGGGATTGCCGCTGGCAAAACTGGAAACACGGGCCGCGGAGCTGATGCTGCACAGCCGCGTGAACTATGCATACCGGCGCATGCTGGAGTACCGGGAGGCGGATCGAACGTGGGGAACCAGGCATGCGGGAGTGCTACGGCCGCACCCGGTGGCGTATTTTTCGGCAGAGTTTGGCTTGCACGAATCTCTTCCGGTTTATTCCGGGGGCCTGGGAGTGTTGGCGGGAGATCACATTAAGAGCGCGTCGGATCTCGATATTCCTCTGGTGGGTATTGGCTTGTTCTATGGCCAGGGATATTTTCGGCAGAGGCTCGACCAGGGCGGCTGGCAACGGGAAGAGTACTTGAAGACCGATGTCAACGAGATGCCGATGGAAGTAGCCATCGGCAAGGATGGCAGGCCGGTTGTCGTGGAGATTGAAACGCGCAGTGGGCGGATTCGAGCCAAGGTTTGGCGGGTGAAGGTGGGGCGGCGCGATCTGCTGCTGTTGGATTCGGATGTGGAAGGAAATGCTCCCGAAGATCGTGAGCTGACATCGCGCTTGTATGGCGGGGATCTACGTATTCGCATTCGGCAAGAGCTGTTGCTGGGAGTAGGCGGACTGCGCGCGCTTCGTGCTCTGGGGATTTCTCCGGGGGTGCTGCATCTCAACGAAGGCCATAGCGCTTTTGCGGTGCTGGAAGCGCTTCGCATGCGCATGGAGGATGAAGGCATCGCGTTTGACGCAGCGGTTCCGCGAGTATCTCGCGAAGTGGTGTTCACCACGCATACGCCGGTGCCTGCCGGGCATGACCGATTCGACGCGGGACTGGTCGAGGAACACATTGGGCCTCTGCGCGAGGCGCTCGGGCTATCTCAGGACAGCCTGATGGGACTCGGCCGGGAGAACGCCAATAACGGGGACGAACTATTTTGTATGACCGTGCTGGCGCTGCGACTGTCGCGGCGCGCCAATGCAGTGTCGTCGCTGCACGCCGAAGTATCGCGGGCTATGTGGACTAAGTTATTCCGCAACAAGCTAGAAGACGATGTTCCCATCGGGCACATCACAAACGGAGTCCATGTTCCGTCGTGGCTGGCTCCAGAGATGTTTCGTCTTTACGATCGGCATCTAGGGACGGACTGGCACCAGCGCAGCAGCGAAGCCAAAATCTGGCTGGGAATCGAAAATGTAGATGACGGCGAGCTTTGGGAGACGCACCTGAACCTGAAGTCGCAGCTGATCGAGTTTGTGCGCCGGCGAGCGGTAGCCCAAGCGGAGCGCCGAGGCGAGTCTCCGCTGGAGTTGCAGCGGCTGGAGCGGGTGCTCAGTCCGGATGCTCTTACGATCGGATTTGCGCGACGTTTTGCGACGTACAAACGAGCCAATCTGATTTTGACGGACATTGAGCGGCTGGCTTCGATGGTGAATGATCCGAATCGCCCGGTGCAGTTCGTGTTTGCCGGCAAGGCGCATCCACTCGACGAGCCCGGCAAGCGCGTGCTGCAGCAGATTGCAGAGTTGATGCGGGATTCCAAGTTCCGCGACAAGTTCGTATTTGTCGAGGATTACGACATCAATGTGGGGCGACACTTTGTGCAGGGCGTTGACGTCTGGCTGAACAATCCGCGCCGTCCGCTGGAGGCTTCTGGTACGAGTGGACAGAAGGTGGTGCTGAACGGCGGCCTGAATCTCTCAATCCTGGATGGCTGGTGGGCGGAGGCCTACGATGGGATGAATGGTTTTGCCATCGGAACGGGCAGGACGCATTCAAATATGAGCGTTCACGATGCCCGCGACGGAGAAGACTTGCTGCGAACGCTGCGGGAAGAGGTGATTCCGCTGTATTACCAGCGCGACCGGGATGGGCTTCCGCGGGGCTGGATCAAGCGCATGAAGCGGACGATCCGCACACTAGGCTGGCGGTTTAATGCCGACCGCATGGTGATGGATTACACGCAAAGGTGCTACCTGCCGGCGGCGGGGGGAACATCGAGCGATCTACGATCGAACTCTTAGGCGCGAGGAAACAAAGTGTCACCTTTTGGCCGAATTTTGATCTATTGTTGGTGATAGTTGACCGTCCGCCGATGTTCTCGATTTTTCTGTGGGTCGAGGGCATATCGAAGCTGGATTTACAAAAATCTTCTGAGCAGTTGTTTTATCGCGGCCGGTGGTGGGTTCGCGGATGAAACAATTCCTATCGTACCGGCTAGATACGGTGAACCACTGTCTGTGGCATGCGGAGAACCGCGTCTCCGTAACCCCCAAGGCTTTCGATGTTCTCCGTTATTTGGTGGAGAATGCCGGGCGGGTTGTAACGCAAGGTGAGATTCTCGAGTCGGTGTGGCCTGACACCTACGTAAATCCAGAGGTCATCAAGAAATACATCCTGGGCATCCGGAAAGTTTTAGGCGATCGATCGGACCAGCCTCTATTCATTGAGACGTTCCCGAAGAGGGGATACCAGTTCGTAGCTCCGGTCAGCGACGAGAGCCCTGCCGGCGCATCGGACTTGCATTCCGACTCGAAGAAAATGGTGGGCCGGGAGATGGCCCTCGCCCAATTAAACAATCATCTGGATCGAGTCCTCAAAGGACAACGCCAGGTGATGTTCGTAACAGGAGAGGCTGGAATCGGCAAGACGACCCTGGTGGACGTGTTTCATCAACATGCTGCCCGGCGCCCAAACCTGCGAGTGGCTCGCGGACAGTGTGTCGAAGGCTTCGGCGGTAAAGAAGCTTACTACCCAATGCTTGAGGCTCTGGGACAATTGATTCGAGACAGCGATGGCAATCCTGTCGCACAGACCCTAGCCAGCAGGGCGCCCACGTGGTGGATTCAATTCCCCTCCCTGGTAAAAGCAGAGAAGCGAGAAAATCTGCAGCGTGAGACCGTCGGGGCAACGCGCGAACGGATGGTGCGGGAGATCTGCGAGACGCTAGAGGCGATCACGGCAGAGAATCCGCTGGTCCTGATTTTTGAAGATCTCCACTGGGTAGACGATTCAACGCTCGACCTGATTTCCGCGCTGGCGCGACGGCGGGAGCCAGCCAAGTTGATGCTGCTTGGAACCTACCGCCCGGCGGACGTTGTCCTTTCCAAGACACCGTTGAAGGGGCTGAAACAGGATTTACAAGTTCATCACTTGTGCACCGAGATTTCTCTCGAACGCCTGGAGCAGCCGGCGATCGCCGAATACCTGGCGACGGAATTTCCGAATGGCAGCCTGCCCGCGGGTCTGGCGGAGTTGATTTACCGTCACTCGGGGGGCAACGCTCTTTTCATGGTGGCGATTGTGCAAGACCTGGTGAAGAAAAGGTTGATCGCACAGGATCGGGGGAAATGGGCACTCACTAAACCCCTGAAGGATATTGACCCGGGAGTTCCCGAGACGCTGCAACAAATGTTGGACCTGCAGTTCTCTCAGCTCAGTGCCGAGGAGCAGCGGATTCTCAACAGTGGAAGCATTGTGGGTGAGCGATTTTCAGTGTGGGTGATTCGTCCAACGCTCGACATTGAGAGCGACCGCATTGAAGAAGTGCTGGAAGGGTTAGCGGAGAAGCAACAGTTTGTACGGTCGGCAGGACTTCAGGACTTCCCGGATGGCTCGGCTTCGGCTCACTACGAATTTAGACATTCTCTATTCCGACAAGTTCTCTACCGTCGGCTGTCAAGCGTAAGCCGATCGAAACTGCATCGACGAATTGGGGAGCAGTTGAGGTTGCTTTACACGCAGGACCGGCCGGAACTTGCGTCGGAACTGGCTTTGCATTTTGAGGAAGGTCACGAGTACGAACAGGCGATTCGCTACATGCTGCTCACCGCCGAGAATGCGCAGTACCGCTTCGCGCACGCGGATGCGATCACGGTGCTGCACCATGCACTTGAGTTGGCGCACAAGATCGGTCCTAATATTCGGGCGGAAGTGGAGATCCAGATTCTCAAACGCATCGGCGATACCCACTACGCCCATGGACAGGTGGTGAAGGCTGCCCACGCCTACCAGGTTGAAGTGGAGCGAGCGGCTCAGGCGCACCTGACAAAAGAAGAGGTGAGCGCCTTGAGCCGGCTGGCGTACACCACCTCGTTAACTGACTCGAATCGAGGAATCGCTGCGAGTGAACTTGCCGTGGAAGTAAGCAAGAGCTTGGACGATGCGACGTTACAGGCTCGCACCGAGATCCTGGCAGCCGCGTTCCGCCTATTGCATGACCGGTGGAGTGAAGCAGACGGGGAAATCTGCTCCAGGACCGTCCCAATGACAGCACAGTTGGGCGCTAAAGACATTCACATCGCGCTGGAGATACTGTACCCGGCGCAGGCTCTAATCCTGCAGGGTCAGTATTTGTTCGCGCTCCATGCGGAAGATAAAGTCCGGAGCATGACCGGCCAGGGACTGATTGGCAACCTGGGCGCCTGGGGGAAGTGTCTCGCGCTGCTGCATGCGGGGCGGTTTGGCGAGCTTCTAGGCAGCTTGCGGACGCTGATCAATGCCGCCGAGAGAAATGGGAATAAGCTGTGGCTCTGCGCGTTCAGCAGTATGGAGGCATGGCTGCGGACATTGGTCTTTGATTTTCAAGGCGCACGGAAGCTGTGCGATGAGATCTTGCCGCAGTGCACGGGCAATCCGGGGCGAACGCCGCGAGCAGTGGCACTACTCTCCGCCGGGGAGACGGAAGTTGGACTTGGGAACTATCACGATGCCGTGCGTTGCTTCACCGAAGTTCAGAGAATGACGAACCAGAAGTTTTATTTGCACTGGTACTGGAGAATGGGAGCGGCGCTCGGGCTTGCAAGAACCTGGTTGGAATCAGGAAACATTGCCAACGCCCGCCCCGAAGCGGATTGCCTGGTGCAGAGCGCGGTCTCCACGGCCGATCCCAACATGCAGGCGCTCGCGTGGGAGATTAGAACGCGAGTGGCCATCGCTGAAAAGGATTGGGCGGTTGCTGAGAAGTCGCTGCAAGCAGCGCTCGGCGTTCTGAAGAAACAAGAGGTGCCGATGTCCGCTTGGCGCGTGCACGCCACCGCTTGGGACTTGTATGATTCCCGGAAGGCCCATGAATTAGCCGAAGGACACCGGGCAAAGGCGGAGGCAGAAATCCAAAGACTTGCGGATTCCTTTGCCGATCCGGAACCGCTCCGTGCTGTGTTTCTTGCCGCCGCGCCAGTTGGCAGGCTTCTCGGTGCTGCCGACGCCCGCCGATGACCGCCAGAAGCCTCTGAAGGGCTGTTTCCTGCCCATTACCACCCAATAAAGAACCAAGAGGGCGTCGCGTGGTCGCGTTCGGCACCGAACTTGGACCAAAACGACACCGGGACGGCCACTTCCCTGCGGCCTGATTGCCTTAGTCTGACATCGTCATGCGAGGGGCATTTATTGTTCGACTAGGGCCAGACACAAAACCAAAACAAGGGTTGTTAGAAGGATGGGTCGAGGAGGTCGATTCCTGCAACGAATTGAGATTCCATTCGACCGAAGAACTGCTCAAGTTCCTTGGCGACCGCTACCAGGCGGTTTTCGGAACGGAGTCAGAGAGACCGGGACGGCGGCCGAGGCAACCGTAAGGCAGAGACGAGGCTTGTCCGCCGTCGGCGGTTGCAGTCAGGGGCCCTTCAAGTGGTGGATAAGAGAAGGAGCAATTGCGATGGAGTACAAACGTTTACGAGAATTTGCCAGCCAGATGGAGCTTGGCATTCACGGAATCCCGACAACTACAACCGCAGTTCTCGAAGGCCAGGAGTCTTCTGCGGTGGCGCTCCTCGAAGACGCCATGTTGCCATTCAGCGGCCAGAACATTCCCTTTGGGTTGAAGCCCGCGGAATGGAATGAGTCGGACAATTATCAAGTCGCGCTGGTCCCGGTCGGCAGCAAGGTAGAGCGAGCGAGCAGGACATCCCAGGCGACCATGCAGACGAAGCATGTTCTGGTGTTGCCGTTAACCTGGAAGGAACTGGTGGTGCGTCTGCGCGCGGGGGTGCATGCTTCGGGCTCGGGACGGGAAAGCGGGATTGTCCGGTTTGGCAACGTTTTCGCCGATTTCTACGCCATGGAGGTAACTCGCGCGAACGAGACTGTCACTCTCACGACGCTGGAGTTCAAGTTGTTTCGTTTTCTGGTACAGAATGCCGGCCGGGTCGTATCGCGAGAAGAGATGCTAAATGAGGTCTGGGGCTATGAGAACTATCCCTGTACCCGCACCGTAGACAACCACATTTTGAGGCTGCGTCAGAAACTAGAGACGGATCCGGCACGTCCGGTTCACTTCCACACCGTGCACGGCGTGGGTTACAAGTTTGTGCGCGAGGGCCGGCGCGGGGTTCCGGAGCACAAGATGTAACGGTTGGCGCGCCGGAAGAGCAAGGGGATCGCAGAGAGGAAGGGGGCGACGGCTCAGTCGGCCTGCTCCCAGGTATCGTCCGGATCGTACGCTTGCATGGCGGCCGCCGTGTCCGAGGTTTGTGAACCGAGATCCTTCTGATAGACAACCCGCTGCTGGTTCACGATGAAAGTCATGACACCGGAATTTCGGTAGGCTGCCGGGTAGGCCACAAACGCAAACCCGCGGGTGAGCTTGCCATTGACGACGTAATCGAGCGCACCGCCTTTCGCCGCGCTTCCTTGTTTGGTCAGAATGCGGTAGTAGTATCCGTGGAAGGGAGCGCTCTGGCCCGGCTGTATGTTGTAGCCTGCGGCTGTGCCGGAAACCATCAAGGGTCCGATGGGACTCGGGGCGTCATTGTCGTCCGTTTTCCAATACAGCCCGTTCTGCTTGCCTTCGTCGCTCAGGAATCTCATCGCGTAATGCTTGGTGGTATCGCCGTTGCGGGGTTGGGAAGCGTAATCCCGTTGAGCGTCCACGAGGCCGTGCAAAATCTCGATAGCGTCGTTCTCATTGGTGCCGACGCGCCGTTGGAGAATTTCTGTTTTGCCCGTCTCGGTGTCGAAATACCACCTGCCGGCCGCGTTCTTGACTATAGAAATCGCAAAAGGCCAGTTTTCGGCGCCAATATACAGGGTGGCGGTCTGATCGGGTTCGATGACGACGCGGTGCATTTGGTCGTAGCGGCGAAGGAAATTGTCACCCATGTTCTTGTCAGCCACGTCGTCGCCGGTATGGATGATGTCGTTGGCGTTGGTTCCGAAGATGGCAAGAATCGACTGGGTGTCATTGGCCTTCACGGCGTTGTACAGATCTAGAACTGCGTCCCCGGGCGTGGCGAAGGTCTTTTCATTGCCCTGCTGCGCAACCGAGGGTAAGGCGCACAGAGAGAATGCGAGGACGGTTCCAGCGAAAAGGAGCGCTGTAAACGGACTCGAGATCGCAGCTGGGATGGGCCTGAAAGTGTTTTGGAAACGTCTGCATTGCATAGTGCGCTTCTCCTGTGCGCCTTTTTCTAGCGGCGGCGCGCGCCCCCGGAGTGCGGTTGAGGCCGCGAAGCTCCGGCGCGATTTTCGGTCCTAGGCGCTGACGTGGGCTTTGCCGCCAAGCTTTCTTGACCGCGTGCGCTGTTAACCCGAGTGTTCCCTCCTGGGCTGTAATTGCTGAAGGCGCTGCTGTTATTCCCTCGATTTTGCTCTTGCCCAAATCCTCGTGCAGGCTGGTTTTGGGCTTGATTCAAATTGCCGGGACGGCTCTGATTCTGATTGAGCCCTGCCCGATTCTGCTGATTGAGGGCGGGCTGGCTGGACGCGCCGACCCGATTGCTCTGCGTCAGATTCTCGCGATTGCCCTGTGGGAGGTTCTGGCGATTGCTCTGTCCAAGATTCTCGCGATTGCTGGTGTTGTTGAACTGAGGCTGGTTATATTTCTGGTTGAAATTCGGGGTGTTGATGTTGTTATTGCGGGCGGTATTGTTGAAGTTGTTCGCGTGATAGTTATTGGAATTTAGGTTATTCCGATTGACGTTGTTGACGTTCACGTTATTGCGGTTGATATTGTTGACGTTGACGTTATTGCGATTGAAATTGTTGACGTTCACATTGTTCACGTTGCGGTTGTAGTAGTTGTTCCGATTGACGAAGGTATTGGAAGTAGAAATATAGGTGTTGTGGTTGTAGACCACGGTGGAGTTGTGCCAACCGCATCCCCAGGAGTTCCATCCCCAGCCGCAGCAGTGATTATTGTTGGCAATCGCGGCACCAACGGCGATGCCGACTCCGAAGGAGATTACGCTCGCAACTGCCATGTCGGCAGACGAGTAACCGGGATAGGCAGGAACCGGGGTTCCGTAGACCACGGTTGGATTGTAGGTTGGTACGTACACAACCTGCGGCTGCGCCGGTTGAATGACGATGGTCTGCGGCGGAGCTTGGACGACTGTGGTCTCGGGCGCAGCTGCTTGGGTTGGCGCGGCTGCGGCGCCGGGAGGCTGGTTTTCGACAGTGACGTTCTGTTGCTGGTTGCTTTTCAGATTGCCAGCCTGTTGGGCGCGCTGGCGCATGACCTGTACGGCGTTCATTACACTTTGCGGAACGTTGAAATAGGCATCGCCAAGAGCAGAGGTCCAGGACAGACTCTCAGCCATCTGTTTCAGGACGTCGCCAAATTGCGTCAGCCCCTTGACGCTCGCATCCCATGGCTGCTGATCGACAGCTTGCAGGAGTTGATCGCCTTTAAGGTTTGAATTCTGCTGGAGCCAGGCATACGCAGCTGAGATCTGATCGGGATAAGTGGACGCGGCGAGAACTTGCGCCACCAGATTATCGGGAAACAGCGCGATGGGAGCCACTAACTGGTAGAGCTGATCGGCCGTGGGGACGGCATACGTTGCGGCGGGAGCCTGCTGAGCCGCTGGTCCGGAGCGGGTCACAACTGGCTCCGACTTTTTGCATGCGTCCAAGGGCCACGTCACCATTGCAACCGCAACGCTCAAGAAGATTGAAAGAATTCTTTTGTTGACTGTCATGATAGGCCTCCCGAATCAAGGCGCTACGGAACTCAATACTCCTGAATGGAGCACCCCTGAACAGAATTAGCGTATGAGCGTCGTTCTGCCCTGATAACTGGTAAAACTGTCAGCCCCGGGGGAACAATTTGGATTATGGAGTGGCTGCGGCGTGTCGTGTGAAGGTCTCGTAAGTTTCGCACGCAAGCATAAACTGGTGACGAGGAAAGGGATGTGTAAAATCGGGCAACGTGCCCTATCATGAGTAAGGCAGCCGCGCGCGGGCGTGGCGGAATGGCATACGCAGCGGACTTAAGGAAAACTTGAGTGCTCGTCTGGGAAACCGGCGATGCAGAACTGCTCAAATTCGGGGAAACCTTAAATGGCAATCCCGAGCCAAGCCCGGAAGATATCAGCCGGGAAGGTGTAGAGACTAGACGGGCAGCACCTAAGCTCCGGAAATCCGGAGGAGGGTGAAGGGATAGTCCAGACCGCAAACCTGGCGTGAGCTCTTTGAAGGCGCCACGCCGGGGCGGCAAAAGCCGTAGACGGTATGAAAATCCGCAGGGCTTAAACGGCCCATGAGGGTTCAAGTCCCTCCGCCCGCACCACATTTTGCTCGGGTGATGAAAAGTTCTGGCGGAGAGGGAGGGATTCTATTGCCGCCATTTCCAGCAAGTGCTGATGAATCCTACACTTCCGCGATAATACCATGTGCTTAAGAGACTTACAAGCGATTCGTATCTTCGGGTACAGTTTCTATAGTTTCTCCTATTCGCTGCAGTTCCGCGGAAAACGGTATCACTGGTATCAGTTCTCTCATCTTGCAAACGGCATGTGAAGTTGTCCTCCAATTGGTGCTTACCTCTGCTGAACAAACCAGCCAAAATTGAACGCCGGAGCGTCCAAATCGAGCTAGAATTGGCCACTAGGACGCTGATTCGGGAGTATCCATCGTGAGGAACTCGCCGTTTATCATTACCTTCCCAGGCGCCTCATCGGCAGACGCGAACGTTTATGCCGCCGACTTGACAACTACGCTGCACCGGATTGACGAGGAAATCCAGGTTAGCCAGGATCGTGATCGGCTCGACACTCAGGATTACGGCACCATTGTGCAAGTCGTACTAGGAGCTGCGTCAGTGACAGCGATCGCCAAAGGATTAGCGGCCTGGCTTGCACGCCACAGTGGTGCAAGGATTCAAATCAGTGTCGATGGTAGTGTGGTCGCCACGAATCTCGAAAGTTGTGATGCAGCGCGAATCGCAGAAGCGTTCGGACGTCGCAAGTAGGAAGCCATGCTGGACGGTGAGACATCGGCACCGAGGATACTGGCGATTCTTCTAGGAGCGCGTACCTTCCCTAATGCGCCCAAGCTGACAGGAGGCCGGGCGTTCCTGAATTCCGCGCTCGATATTGAGGAATATTTCTCGGACGAACACGGCCTAGGTATACCCCCGCAAAACATTCTGTCCCTGTTCGATGATTCGCGCTCGCCCTCGGAACAACTGGTAGAAGTGGCAAGGTTTTTGGACACTAGGTCGCAGGCCTTGAAGCAGGAGGGGGCCCGGGCCGAAGACCTGCTCATCTACTACGTTGGCCACGGCCTATTCACTCGCGGTGACGCGGCTTATTGCCTGGCCGTTCGTTGCACGAATGCAATCGACGAAGGAGCTACCAGCATTCGTGCCGGTCAACTCGCCGGAATAGTCATGCGAAATGCACCTTTCATGCGTAGATACTTGATCTTGGATTGCTGCTTCGCTGCCAGCATTCACAAGGAATTCCAGTCAGGCGAGTTGAATGCCGCGACCCGCCAGATCGAAGGAGAGTTCCCTGCCAGGCTTGGTACGTCTCTTCTGTGTTCGTCCAGTGCTCGCGATGTCTCACTGGCGCCTCAAGGTGTGAGCCACACCATGTTTTCCTCTGCCTTGATCCACGCTCTTCGGAACGGGCATGAGGCTTATGGTCCGCGATTCTCTTTCAGCCAGCTAGGCGACCTCGTTAACGAAATTCTCCGGCAGGACTACCCAGATCGCTATGTGCGTCCAGAGGTTCATTCTCCCGACCAGCGTGAAGGTGATATCGCCGTCAACCCGATATTTCCGAACCCTTCCTATCGGCGGAGATCTACGCTTCACCACACCCAGCAGGATGCTTTCGCGCCGGGGAAACCCCCTTTTCAAGAGACGCAACTTAGGGCCGACGTAGAGTCTGACTCGAAAATGCGAAGAGAACGCTCGGCCCGTAAAACAGGGCAGGAAGGATATGACAATCAGAAATGGCGGCGATTGGCTATTCTGACCAGTAGCGCCCTTGCCGCCACCTTGTTGTTGGGCCTCTCGTATTGGACCACCCACAAGTCGCCTCCCACTGCTGTCCCAGCGAATCAATCCGTGCCAGCAACTCAGATCCAATCCTCTGAAAGCCGCCCCTCCGGCGCCGATGGCAACAAGCCGACCGTTGATACTGAAATGAATCGTCGTACGGTCAAGAACGAAAATGTCTTGAAAAAGAAGAGTAACGCCAGTGGAGTGTTACCGAGTCAAGCATCGGTCCCATGGATCCATCCGCCGGATGATGGGTACTCCAAGACTGACAATAACCGGAAAGGAAAGAGTGGCCCGGCCGTCGAAACGACGACGAATCAGGCGGATGCTTCGGTCAGGCTTCTCCTGCCTCACAATCTTTCGACGAAGACCAAAGGCACTTGGACCATGCTCCACACGGGAACGAGCAAATGGTTGCTATCCATGGCTTTTGCCACACCACAATTGGGATCTGCCGTAGGCTGGTATGGCGCAATGGTTCACACAGAGGATGGAGGGGCTAGTTGGACGGAGCAGGACATCGGCTTTGAACAAGCGCTGAGTTCTGTGACTTTCGCTACAGCGAGTCTTGGTTTCGCGGTCGGGGGCGCCGGAATCATCCTGCGCACAGAGGATGGCGGTCGCACTTGGAGCAGGCAGAATAGCGGGACGAGCGAAAATCTTGGTTCGGTGGCTTTTGTCAGCGACCAGTCTGGTTTCGTCGTAGGCGGACATGGCATTATCCTGCATACCAGCGACAGCGGTCGCACCTGGAGTAAACAGAATAGTGGCACCGATGTGGGACTGACGTCGGTTGTCTTTGCTACCCGACTGTCGGGTTGGACTGTAGGAAACGACGGAACGATGCTGCACACTGAGGACGCAGGTGCGAGTTGGGTCGCTCAACACACGGGAGTTGGCGAACTAATGTTATCCGTATCTTTTGCGACGGCACAGATCGGTTGGACCGTGGGACAGAACGGTGTCATCCTCCACACCGAAGACGGCGGCCACAGTTGGATTAGGCAGAATTGGGGTGGCACGAAAGAGCTGCATTCTGTAGCTTTTGCTACTAGTCAGTCCGCCTTCGCGGTCGGCGAGGGCGGAATCATCCTCCGCACGGAAGACGGTGGCACCTCTTGGACGAAGGAGAATAGCAACACGAGCACAGAGTTGTTTGGGGCTCTTGCGACGCCCCAGGCGCGATGGGCCACGGGGCGCGACGGCATCCTTCTGTGTTGGAAGTGAGACCGTGACAAGTATAGGAGATCGCGCAGGTCGAACGGAGAAACTGGCCCAATTTGCATTGGGCCTTTTTTTTTCTTGCAGAATCGATGGATGCTAAAACCTGTCAACACACTCGTTCTCTTATCATCTGCCGCAATGGTAGCGCGTAAGGCCGAGACGTATTCGCCAGACACATACGTCATCGACCTCGCGGAATTGTGATAGATGATCAGGGAAATGGAACTGCGTGAGCTAAACGTTGGTTGATCGCGCAGCCACCTTATTATTAGGCCGCGAGCTTGACCTTTGCCCACCGTGCTCTCTGCGCCGCTGCAATTCTCTTGCGCCCAGCCGCGGAGATCGTTCGCTTCGGCTTTGCCGTCCGCTGCTTCGCCCATCGCGCTTTCTGCGCCAAGCTGATTCTGCGGCGGCCGGCGGCAGACATCGTGCGTGACGTTCCGTTGGAGTTACTGCCCAGCGCCGCGAGTGCTCCGTCTATTCGCTGCAGTTGCTTCTGTACTTGCTCTCGCTCTCTTCTTAAATGCTGGACTACTCCAGACAAGTTTCCCATTGAGACCCCTGTCGGATGATAACAGGGCTACCGTCGGGGAGAATGAAGGGCGACGGGAATTAGCGTCGGCACTCATGGGCACTCTCGTGATGGACGAATCCCGCCGCCAGTGTGGCCAAAAGGGGGTGCCTCCCATTCACAAATGTCTATTATTTAGGGCCACAGACCTTCCCGAGAAGCGCGTGCGATTCTTTGCAAAATCTTTGGGCTCCCTTGCAGAACGAGGAGAATGGTATTCATTTTCTAGACTTCGACGAGAAGCTTCCACTTGTCGGAACAAGGTCAAGGGTCACAGAAGACTCAATCAACGGAGCGCTAGAAACTATGGCGGGGCAAGTCAAGATCATCAAGGTGTGAGCGGCCTACATCAAATTCGACAGGGCAGAGGAATTGGACTGGGAGAGTGCAGCGTGGCTGAATGCGGCGGTTTGCTAAGTCTCCGCGATCGCCTCCTAAGCTATTGATAATCTTGTGAAATCAGGGGTTTGAGGCTAGATCGATTCGTTTTGACTCAACTGAGTTCGACTCGATTCGATCTACTATGCATTACTTCATGCATTAATACTCTGCACTAAACCGACGACTAGCCTACTACACATCACGGACGTTTCCCACAAGCCCGTTTCGAGCTCTGTGCCGGCAACCATCGATCACCGGTCCAATTTCACCGGAAGGCAACCGTCCGTTATTCATTGATGCCCGCCTAGCTTACTGAATCGCCTCGCGCCGTCATCTAAGAGCACTTTGGGAATCGAAATCGAGTTGAGGTACAGTTTTGCGAGGCAAAACAACTCTTTCGTGGAGTGATTCATCGCAGGGCGGGAAACTGCGAGCCGAGCTCCTATATGCACGTTGACTTGACGCCGTATCCCACGCCGGACCGCGGCATCGAAGCGTGTGGCGCGACGATTCGTATTGGAAAAACTACAACCGGGACAGCTCGAGCATCAGCGATTTGGCGTCCTCTGCCTTCGCGTTAACTGGGTGCGCCGCTAGGAAGTCTTCAAAGGCACGAGCGCGTTTCGAGCCTAATGTTGCTGAAGCCGCGCTCAGTAGGAACTGCCGCGTCCGCTCGGGGAAGTAGGTACTTTTCAAGATTTCCAGGACCCTGGCCGATTCGGCGCGCGTCACGATGCCATTCCGGATTGCCAATCGGAGCGTGTATCGGGTATTCACAAGGGGTTCGGAATATGCCTTATACGTCCTCGGACAGTACGCCAAGGCAACCTCGTCATCACATTCGAGGAGCTTTAAGCGAAATAGGCGGAAAACTTTACCTATTCCGATCATTCCAAACTTTTCCAACTCCACCGCCCGCAACGCGCCCATGCTTGCGGCCCCATACACGCGCACACCTCTTTCGAGGAACGGGAGAATCTCCTTCGGAGATACTGCCAGGCTCTGGTAGAATTCGCCATCGATGATCGCGATAATTTCCGGATCATAGATTTTTGCGATGTCAAGGTCGCCTCGCTTGATAGGGGGAAGGATGATGGAGCCTTCCAAATCTCTGGCTTCGGATGGATGTAAGGTCGGCCCTGTGAATACGACGATGCGAGCCAAGCTTATGCCGTCAGCGCGTGCAGTTTCCAGAATTGAAGCGCGCGCGAACCCAATTTTCCATTGTCCATCTCCCAAAACTCCAGGCCGGGGACCACTACACGAACCACGGGAAAACCCTCCTGCTCGGTCAGATCAACCAATCAAGGCTGCAGAATAAGGGAATTCAGCGTGCGATTGTGTCCCGCTGCGTTCACTAGGTACTGAAAATCGCATTTACGCTCATAACGCCCCCTCTGCGGTCATGTCAGTTGGCGCATCGTCGGCAACTCTCACGTTACCGGATTACGGAAGGTTTGCCCGTGGTCCGGGAGTAATCGCTATCACTTCCCAGAAGCCGACTTCGGGCCCAGGTCAAGCACTCTGTAAAGCTAGTAGGAAAAAAGTGGCGCAGGCGCGAGCACCGCCCATGTCGAGCGTGAAACTCGTCTGGCTACTGACAGCGCAGCGCGACCATGGGATCCACCCGCAAGGCACGCCAGGCCGGAATCGCCGCCGCGAGCAATGCAATGAGAATCGCAAATGCCGCAGCTCCGAGGTACACGATGGGGTCAGCGGGGCCTACCGCGGCAAGGGCGGCCGAAATAAGGCGTGCGGTGGCTGCTGCCATTACTAATCCCAGTGCCAAGCCGACCAGCGCCAGTTTCATGGCCTGGCGCAGTATCAGCGACATTACTTGGCCGGGCTGGGCGCCGAGGGTGACGCGAATTCCGATCTCATTGGTGCGTTGCGCTACCGAGTAGGCCATCACGCTATACAATCCCACCGCCGCCAGAAATAGCGACAGGCCACCAAGCACGCTCAACAGACTGGCGGCGATCTTTTGCCCGAACAGCGACGCCGAAGTGTACTCGGTCATCGGCTCCGCGTCCCCGATCAGTAATTCAGGGTCGATAGCAGCGGCTTCGCGGCGAATGGTGCTGATTGCCTGCGTCACTGGGCCCGAGGTTCGCACCAGGAAAGTCAGTCCATATTCCGGCCGATAGACCTGGCGGATGGGTATGTAGAAGTACGGTTGCGGGCTCTCTGTGACCTGATGATACTTGGCGTCGTGGACCACGCCGACGATGGTGAACCACTCACCCCATCCGCGCACCTTGCGGCCAAGCGGATTCCGGTCGCCGAAGTAGCGGCGCACGAATTCCTGGTTCACGATCATTACCTTTCGGATGGGGTCGTCGTGCAGCTTCGTCGCCGAATCGTGCAGGTCGAAGTCGCGGCCTTCGAGTAGGGGAATCCGCATCAGGCTGAAGAATCCCGGCGCCACCATATCGCGGTAGATTTTCATGCGTTCTCCCGGAGGTGGCACGTAGCCTTCGATTTCCAGGGCCTCCCAGTTGCCGCCATTGAAGCCCAGTGGCACGCTGTCGTCGTAGCTTACGGCGGTCACGGCGGGTGTTTGCTCCAAGCGTTCCCGCAGACGTTGGCAGAAGGTGTCAGTTTGTTGGGCGCTGTAACCAGCGGTAGAGAAATCGAATTGTGCTAGTGCGACTCCCTCAGGATCAAAGCCAGGGTTCATACCGCGAGCTTTTTGGAAATTCTTGAGGAATAAGCCGGCGCCGATCAGCGCCACCACGGCAAGGGTAACCTCGGCGACCACCAGCAGGCCGCGGAGGCGGTGAGATTCCACGCCAGTTGAGCCGCGCGCACCTTCTTTCAAGACTTCATTCACATTTACCCGCGAAGTGCTTAAAGCCGGTGCGCATCCTGCCACCAACGCCACAAAGCAAGCCAGGGCCGTAGAGTAGAGCAAAGCCTTGGCATCAAGCGGCGACTGGAGCATCATCGGAGTAGAGACTCCGGGAATCAGCCATGCCAGGGAACCATTCAGCCAGTTCGCAATGAGGAGACCCAAGAACGAGCCGGCCAGGGCCACCAGCAAGGCTTCGGTCAGGAGCTCCCGGGTCAGATGTGCCGAGGTCGCGCCCAGAGCCATGCGAACGCTGAATTCCTTCCGGCGGGCGGTGACGCGTGCCAGCAGGAGGTTGGCGACGTTGGCGCAGACGATCAACAGCATCAGGCCGCTGGCGCCCAAAAGGATGGCGATAGGCGTCAGTAGTATGTTCTCCGAGCCAAAATGAGACTTCCAGAGGGGCAGCACGTCCGCTCCGACTCCCTGATCACTGTCGGCGTCGACCTTGGCCAGCGAGTCCGCCAAGGCTCTGGTTTCGGAGCGCGCCTGTTCGATCGTGACCCCGGGCTTGAGGCGGGCTAGCACCATGAAGTTGCGGGTGTTGCGGTCGCGGAGCATCCAGGTGCCGGTGTGGGTCACCTGGCCGTACATGGTGATGGGCACCCAGATCTGCATCCCCAATCCCGTCCAGGAGCCGTAAAACGACTTCGGCGCCACTCCGATGATGGTGAAGACCGTACGATTGAGGCGCAGCTTTGCGCCGACGACGCTGCTCTGGCCTTGATAATGGCTCATCCAGTAGTCGTGGCTGATCACTACCTCGGGGTGGGCATTCTGCTCGTCGCCGCTCTCCTCGCGGTTGAAGAAGCGGCCGATTTCAGGCTGAACGCCGAGCAGGTCGAAGAAGTTGCCGGATACCATCTCGCCCCAGACGCGCTCCGGATGGGATTCCTCACCTATGACGAACGGCTGTATTTTCTTGAGGGTGACCGAGTCCACCAACTGCAAATGGTCGCGATAGTCGGTGTAATCAAGAAACGACGTGGTGAGCGGATCGCCATTATCGGCAGTGTTCTCGATGGCGACGATGCGGCCCGGATCGCTTGCTGCCGGAAGGGGATTCAGCAGAACGTTGCGCATCCAACTAAAAATCACAGTGTTGGCGCCGATGCCAATGCCGATCGTGAGGATGGCGACCGCGGCAAATCCTGGATTACTGAGCAAACCGCGAATTGCATACCGCAGGTCCCTGATCATGTCCTCGACGGTAGCACGCCCATGACCATGGGCAAGTTCTTTAGAATGAATAAGGCGGGGTGGCCGTGGTGTCCAGTTTCGGAATCGTTCGCATGAAAGCGGACGAGTCGCAGTAAGGCTGGCGTTGCCAGATCAGTACCCGGAAACGCCCTTGTAGCGATTGACGGGTCTACTCCCGGATGGTCGGCAAACAAGAAAGTGACAATGGCCTTTTGACTGCGGGCTTGCTCATTATCTGCTGTGGCCGTTCACGTCCTCGTCAGTTCCCTTGGCGCTTCTCAGACTAGCCGTGTTCAACGCGCGCTTTTATATCCGAGTACGCCGCTTCGATGAGCCTGCTTAGCGCTGCGGCGTTTGTGGCCGTTCCTGGTTTCAGCTTCACATGGCGCATGAACTTGCCGGTGCCTTGCAGCAAGCGAGCCGGATCCGGCAGCGATGCGCCTTGAAAGAATCCTATGTTTACGTGCGACGTGAATACGTTGATGTAGCCAAAGGCCGCATCTCCCAGACATGCAGTCGGACAGCCATCATGCAGAAGCTCCCGGACTTCGTCTCCGCTTTTTCGCATCACCTCAAACCACTTCTGCGCGATGGCTCCCAATTCACCTGCATGCTCTTTCATCCAGCCATCGATGGCCGGATCGCGCTCGACAGCGCCGTTTAATCGAAACAATTCCGTTCTCGTGGTCATGGCGTTTTTAGAGCTACCTCTCGATTCCAAGGGGCCACGCTTTCCTCATATTCCGTGGGATCGCCGAAACCTTCGGTCTGGACGCCGAGTTGGCGTAGAGCGTCCAAGGCCATCAACCGGCGATGCGCGTTGAATGTCATGATATGGGCGAAGACCCCGCCGAACGTGAAGGTCTCGGCCGGCTCGCAGAGCGCGTCGACAAACGTGTCATCCCACGCGGAGCGGTTTCGGACTTCCCCCAAAATGCGATGCAGTTCAGCATCGGTCTTTTCGAGCCTTTGCAGCATCGCTTTTGGAGAACGCTGCGATTTGGGAGGGCCGTTCATATCCATTTCGGTCCCGGACAGCGCGGCGGTCCAGACTTCCTTCGTGAAGATAATGTTTTCTAGGAGCTGCCTCAGAGTTTTATTCGACTCCCGCCAGGGCAGCAGCTCTACGACCGTGGGCAGTGGCCGGTCCAGTTGTTCCTCCGCCAAAGTACTTGCGTATTCCAGCAAACGTCGAGTGTGCCATGAGTCGTTGCCTGCAAAGCGATCGAATAAATCCATGTCTGTTCCTCCTTTTGTTAAGGAACCAGGGGCAAGAAAGTGAATTTTGTTGGACGCGGGCAAATGAAAGTGAAAATCACGCATGCGCCGGTAGATGCTGGGAGAAGTCCGAAACGCTCTTCGGAAAGCGCGAGTGAACGCCTCTAGCGAATTGTAGTTGGCGTCCAACGCGACCTCCGTGACCGATATTCCGGTATGCCCCAGTTGATAGGCTGCTCTTTCCAGCAATAGCCGTCTCCGCATAGCTGTCGGAGTTTCTTCGACCACGGTTCGGAACAGCCTGTGGAACTGCGTGCGGCTTTGGTACGCTTGGCGCGCCAGATCTTGCGTCTTCGCTTGAGTGTCCAGGGAGTTCGCAACAAGTGCAGAGAGGCGGTCCCGCGTGCTATGAACATCCGCTTTGTTCATGGGTCCGGTTCCTCAACGGGAAGGAATCATAGACAAAGATGAGGCGTTTCGCCTGATCGTACGTACCAATCTTCTACCTTAAGAGCAGGACCAAAGACAAAATACTGGCCACCTCGTGTGCACGATTATCTTTCAAGGACGCCCCTGTACTGACGAAACGGCCCAACGCCCTGATAGTCGGCAATAGGGAAGTGATCCGGTTGGCGAGGGTAAACCTGGAGTGGCGAAAAGACCGGCAACAACCGCAGCCGCATCGTCGGTAAAAGGCTCCGTCTCTCTACAAGCCCGGTGGTTCATCTCCCTCGAAATGCGGGTCGTACCCGCTAAAAAGGAGGCACTCCAGGCGCTCAGCATCTCGAAGCACGTCGCCTGGAACACACTTACGTTCCGCTTCTAGGAAATCGACAAGTCCATTAACAGCACCCGCCACACTCCGATGAATCAGAGGATCAGACCTAGTCAACTCGGCGTAGCGTTTTGTGACCACCCAAAAAGCTCGAAACTGTTGCAGGGGATATTTCTGCTTGTCCGAGGAAAGGCCTTCCTGGAAATCGGCCCAGCATTGCATCGCCTCACAAGCTAAGCGCTCCATCTCTAGAGACGGCATGTTTTTCCTCCCGGAGGCGCCATTCGACATCGTAGTGTATCCTTCCTCACCAGTCTGACGGGATGCTCGGCCGGAATCTGAAGGCCACGCACTGCGGTTGTGTTAGCGACCATGCGGAAGCGCCAAACCGCTGCCAACAGCCGAGAGGCGAGTCCACAATGCTCCGGTTGGTCGGGTTGAGCTGAAGAATCGTTGGCTGCAATCGCGTTTGTTGTTACCTATCCGGCGGTCAATCTCCGGTTTGCCCGTGACTCGCCCAGGAGTCATCCGTAACAACCCTCTGTTGGATCTCTCGATGAGCGATTCGGCGATTTTGCGCCAACTGAAAGTGCCTCCGGGAGATCTCGGATTACCAGCCTATTCGGCCCGCAATGCTTGCATCGGATCGAGGCGAGATGCACGCCACGCGGGAACGATACATGCGAAAGCGGCCACCGCCAGCAGCGTTGCAGCAACTGCGGCATAGACTGCCGGATCGAGCGGCTTGATCTCATAGAGCAAGTCGCGCATCAACTGGCCAGCTTCCAGGCTTGCTACGAGTCCCACGACAAGACCGAAGACCGCGGGCCGCATTCCATCCAGCAACATCTTCCACATCAGCTGTTCGCGGTTTGCACCCAACGCGACGCGGATGCCGATTTCGGTCGTCCGCTGGGTTGCGATGTATGACATCACGCCGAACAGGCCCACCGCGGCAAGAACCAGCGACAGCGTGGCAAAAGCTACGAGCAGCGCCGCGTTGAAGCTCTGGTCCAGGGTCGATTGGCCGAGCAACTGGTTCATGGTGAGCACATCGGAGACGGGCAGATCGGAGTCCATCTCCGAGATGATGTGCTGGACCGGAAGGGCGAACTGCTCCACGCTGCGGCTGGAGCGAAGCACAAGCGTGCCGACGGTCTCCACGCCGGCATCCAGCGGGTAATATTGCACCGGCTTCGGCGTTTCGCCGACTGCGTAGCGGGTATCGCCCACAATCCCCACAATGATGGCATTTTTCCCGCGTACGCGGAGGTGCCGGCCCAGCGGATCTTCGCCGGGAAAGTACTGGCCAGCGAAGGATTGGCTGATGACGACTTCGTTGGCAGCATCCAAACGCTTCCCCTTGTCAAATGTACGTCCGCGCAAAATGGGAATGCCCATCGCGCCAAAGTACTTCGGATCAGCCCAGCGGCTTAAGGCAAACTGACCAGTGCCTTGCGGTAAGGGCGGATGCTCCACGACGCTGAAGGTCCAATCCATCTGATAGCCCTGCCCCGGGACAACCGTCGCAAAGCCTGCCGCGTCCACTCCGGGCAGAGCGCGCACACGATCAAGCAGCGTGTCGTAGAAGTTGGCTCGCTGGGCGGGAGTCGGATACCGGGCGTCAGGGATGCCCAGGTGCATAGTGAGCACGTCTTGGGTGATGCACCCCATGTCGTCGGAGCGCAGCCGTTCATAGCTCTTGAGAAGCAGTCCGGCGCCAATGAGCAAAATCACAGTCAGTCCGACTTCGAGCGTAAGCAGCACCTTGCGCAGCGTGGGCCGCGCGCTGCCCCCGCTCACCGAACGCGATGCCTCATGGAGCGCGCCGAGAATGCGCTTGTCGCTGGTGCTGAACGCAGCGATGAGTCCGGAAAACACCGCGCATATTACGATCACGCCGACCGTAAACGCCGCCACCACGCCGTCGATGTGGATGGATTCGACGCGGGTCATGTCGTGGCGAGTTTGCGTCAGCCAACCAAGAGCAGCGAAGGCGAGCAAAAGTCCCAGTGCGCCGCCGGAGGCCGAAAGCAGCAGGCACTCCATTAGCCGCTCGCCGATCAGACGTAGCCAACCTCCGCCAAGCGCGGTGCGGATCGCCAGTTCTTTGCGCCGCGCCGCAGCGCGCGCCACCAGCAGATTGGCCACATTGAGGCAAGCGATCAGCAGCAGGCAGCAGGTCGCTTCCAGTAGTACATACAGCGGCTTCTTGATTTCGCCTACGATGTGTTCCAGCAGCGGACGGCTTTTGGCGCTTCGAAATACCAACGGATCGGTGAGGTGCTCATTGTGGACGCGCTGGGAGATGGTGCTCAGATCGGCCACGCCTTGCGCCGCGCCGACTCCCGGCTTCAGCCGCCCCACAACGCGAAACATATGATTGCTGAACGAGGCCATCTCGTCTTCGGGCTTGTCGTGGTAAACCGGTGTCCATAGCTGGATGGATGGGTCGGGAAAATCGAACCAGGCGGGCATAACGCCGATAACGGTATACGGCGTGGCGTCCAGATGGATCGTCTGGTTCAGGATGGCTGGGTCACCACCGAAGCGGCGCTTCCACAGGCCCCAACTCAGCAAGACGGTGCCGTTGCCCGTGGGGCTATCATCGGCCTGCGTAAAATCGCGGCCCAGCGCAGGTTGCACGCCTAGTGTGCGGAGCATGTCCCACGAAAACAACGCGCTATACAGCTTCTCCGGCATTTGCCCGCCCGAACCGGAGAGCCCGACCCGGATACCCTTCGCGAGCGCGAGACCGCTGTAGCTGCGGTTCTGGTTCTTCCACTCGGCGTACATGCCGCCGGAGACCGGGTTGGAACCTGCCGAATCGTCTTCATGAAGGCCGGCCTCGTAGAGCATCACGAGGTGATTGGGATCATCGAACGGCAGAGGTTTGAGCAAAACGCTGCGCACCACCGTGAACAGCGCGACGTTGGCGCCAATGCCCAGCGCCATCACCAGGATGGCGATGACGCTAAAACCGGGGGTGCGACAAAGCGTGCGCAGACTAAAGCGCAGATCGCGTGCGAGGGAGTCAAGCCAGTTCCAGGACCAGATGGCGAGAGTCTGTTCACGGATAAGTGCAGGATTGCCAAAAGCGCGCAAGGCCGCGTAGCGAGCCTCTTCATCCGAAATGCCACCTTCCCGTTGCTCCTCTTCCTCCAATTCCATGTCGGAACACAGCTCCCGCTCCAGGTCTGCATTTCTTTCCTTGAACTGCCACCATTTCATGTCAGTTCTCCTCGACGACGGGCCACATCACCCGCGCTACAGCTTCGGCCATCTGCTTCCACTGCGATTCTTCGACTACCAGTTGCTTTCTGCCTTTATCAGTTAACCGGTAGTACTTAAATTCCCGGTTTCGGTCCGGCGCAGCCTCCCATTTGGAGACGACCCATCCCCGCTTTTCCAGGCGATGCAATGCGGGGTAGAGCGAGCCGTGCTGCATCTGCAAAAATTCATTCGTAGTCCTCTGAATGTGCTTCCCGATCTGGTGACCGTGAGCAGGTCCGTAAAGAAGCGTCCTCAAGATGAGCATGTCCAGCGTTCCCTGGAGGACCCCGGCCCGTTGCTGCGCGTGCTTCGCCATAGAAGACATTCTACCCTCAATCTGGCAACGATAGTAGACACTCGACTATCGATTGTCAACCCACGAAGCAGGGTGTGGATTCTCGAATGACGACTTCATGCCAACGCACTCATCGACAGGCGAAATCGGGCTTAATTTCTGAGTTCGGGGCGGATCGTCGGCAACCCTTACCTCATCGGATTAGGTAAGAGTCGCCCGTGATCCAGGCGCAATCCCAAGAGCCGCCGCCAAACCATATGCATCTTGACCAACAGTCATGGTCCAAGCCGATGGCGCCATCTCCAATGGCTAACATGGATCTCGCAACCCCTCTCGCGGAACGCGTCCCAAGAGAGGACGCTCTATGAACCTAGCTCCAGCAGCGCCTCACGCAGGCGGCGGTGCTTCTGGAGAAGTCGCGCGTAGCGCATCTCATTGGCCGCGCTTTTGGCGCGGATGATCTTCAGCAAGGCGCGCTTCTCT
>Ga0070712_100000285_pt1 | contig 28598 bp, 16 predicted proteins | sample LARL81metaG_FD_71396 | JGI IMG/M metagenome (GOLD analysis project Ga0070712, IMG submission 71396) | Corn, switchgrass and miscanthus rhizosphere microbial communities from Kellogg Biological Station, Michigan, USA - LAR L8-1 metaG | ecosystem: Host-associated > Plants > Roots > Rhizosphere ...
GGGTCGCGTGCAGCTCGATTCCGATTGGAATGAGCAGACAGAGCTCTCCTTGCGTCTGTTGCAGAGACAAACCGAAGACGTGGTGCACACCGGCAGTCCCAATCATGGGTTCCGCGTGGATGACCGCATCTTGCTTGACGCCATGGATGTACGCGAACGCTGGCTTGCTGAAAAGGCCAACGTCGCAGATCCCGATCCCAGTGTTCATGTAAATTACTTTGACTTCAAGACCGGTACTGGAAGCCTGGCCTTCAGCGGCGCATCCGCGCTGGTGCACAAGCTCAAAGCTCCGCGCGATCTTTCGCAGTGGAAAGAAGTCGTCTTCGCTGCCAAGGGCTCATTCGCGGATAATGAATGCACGTTCTTTCTGGGGCAGGGCGCAACGCGCGGCCTGCTTACCATCACCCGCGATCCCGGCGACATCGACGGCTGGCGCATCTTCCGCGCCAACCTGGCTGTGCCTAATCCGACGGCTCCCCCAGTCGATCTCACCAAAATCGATTCCTACGGGTTCGTTACCGTTCCCGGCAAGGATTATCAGATCGATTTCATCAAGATCGATAGCCCCATCCGCCAGGTATTGGTGCAGGTAGTTTCCGCCGCGCCCTTCACGCCCACGGCGAATCCGGGTGACACGGCCCAGCTGATCATCAACGATAGCGACCGGCATTACCATAACGTGGTGTTGCAGGCGACCAAGGTTACGGCGATCGACTACGAGTTGCCGGTGGTAAAAGATTTGAGCCACGCGCGGCAGTTGATTGTGGCCGTGGGCAAACCGGCTGCACCGGCGCCGTCATTCAACGTTACGCTCACTGACGCCAATAACATGAAAGTGGTGCTGGCGGGCGGCGTGAACAACGATGTGGGCGCATGGCGCACCACTTCGTTTCCGATTTCATCGGTGATCGGGATCGACAAGACGAAAGTAAAGTCGATCCAGTGGGGCGGCCTTACGCCGGCTACCGAGTATCACATCGCGCCAGTCCTGCTGGAGTCTGATCTCAATAACAACCTGGTCATTATGGGTGGCGATGGCACCGCCGAAGGCGCAGGGCGCTTTTACGGCGACGGCCTGGCTGCTATCAAAGAAAGCAATGAGACCTACTTCACGCAAGTGGACCTGCCGGAAGCCAACCCTCTTCCCCTGGCTCCTCCGGCGGCGGGCAAACAACGGATCGATCTGGCCTACCTCGACCTGTGGGAACGCCCCATCACATATATAGAAGATGCGGACATACGGGAAATCGCCCTGGAAGGCCCGGATACATGTACCCGTACCCGGCTGATTGCCCAGGTGAGGATTCTGAAAGGGGCGGAAGTGGCCGTCGGGCCCAACCCGCCGCTGGCGGATTTTGACCAGTTACCCCAGTTCGGCAAGGGCGTTTTAACCACCAAGGACAAAGCGGATGCCGTCGTTGATGCCTGCGCCGATCCTTGTGAGCCAGCCATTGCCGGTACGTTCCTGGGTGAGGAGAACAGGCTGTTCCGGATCGAGATACAGAAATTCGGCGGCATCGGGCCGGATGGCGATCCCGCCACGGCGCTGTTCAAATGGTCGCGCGAAAACGGAGCGGTAGCCAGCGCGCTGATTGCCAACGCGGCAGCTGGTGACTTTTCCGTGATCGTGGAAAAACCGGAACTCTATAGCGTCGGCGACCTGATTGAGATTTCCAACGATCTCTCTGATCTGGCCACCGGGCCTTACGAAGATACAGCCACGCATAAGAAACATGAACGCGGCGAACTGCGTAAGATTTCTTCCATCAGCCTGCCTGACCGCAGAATCTCATGGCAGGATGCAGGCTCGCCGGAGCCGCAGTTCCATGCCGGGCTGGTAAGACCGCATCGTTTGGCTTATCACGCCGGCATCCGCCGCTGGAATGGCGTGCTTTCAGTCATCGCCGGTGATATCGTGCTGGCGGACGGCGTGGTCATTGAATTTGGCGGGCAGGAAATGATGCCCGGCGACTATTGGGTGTTTGCCACGCGCGTGGTCGACCGTAGCGTCGAACGGCTGGTGGAACAGCCGCCGCATGGAATTCTGCACCGGTATTTCCCTCTGGCGCAAATATCCCGAAACATGGGTGGCGCGAACCAGATTGTGGTGGTCAGTGACGTGCGCCCGCGGTTTGATGCCCTCACTAGACTCAAAGCCACGGACGTGGCCTACGATCCGGGTACCTGCAACATTATGAGCGGCGCCACCAACGTGCAGCAGGCATTGGATGCGATCTGCAACACCGACTTGGGTGGCCTGGCCGATCACAACAAATATCTTCACGGCTCCGGCGTGGTGTGCGGCCTGCAAGTCCACTGTAATCCTGACCGCACCATGATCACCGTGGAAAACGGCTACGCGCTGGAGTGCGAAGGCAACGTCATCCGCGTCACCAGCCCCATCTTTTACAATCTGATCAATGAAGCCAACAATCTGGGCGCCATCGATAACGCCGGCAACGGCGAAGTATGGTTGAGCATGACCCGTGGCGCGGGCGAATCAGCCAACTTGCACCTTGAAATCGCCACCGCGCAGAGCTTCTGGCAGAAGGTGCTGCAAGGCACGCTGCTGGAAGATTTCTTTAACGATTGCATCAAAAACCTCATCACCTTTTTCAAGACCAGCTTCCTGCCGTTCGGCTCCACGACCATTCCGGTGGTCCAGCAGCAGAAGCTGCTCATCAGTTTTCTCAATCTGCTGTGGCAGCTTGCGCAGCCGGCAACCGGGCAATATGTTTTTCTCTCGCCGACGGAAGATAAGATCCTGCACGACTTTTACCTCAAGCTGCATGACCTGCTGGCCAGCAAGACGATGTGCGCCGAGTTCGACAAACTCACCTCGTTCCCGGTTTATCCATATATCGCGACGCCTCCGGGGATCGATACGGCCTTCGGGTTCTTTTACTTCCACCAGCGTATGCGCCTGCATCCGGCGGGCAAGCTGGTTTACACGTGTGGCTTCGGCTCCAAGATTAACGTCTATGACGTCACCACCAAGGCCCTGGTGGCTTCGCTCGATTTCCCCGGAGGCACCAACACGGAAGTGAAGGACGTGGCGTTTTCCAATGATGGCCTGACGCTCTATGCGGTGGCCGTCATTAGCGGCCAGGATTCGATTTTCGCCGCTGCCGCCATCAACCTTGCCACCAACGTGCACACCTGGGGCATAACGAATGTGGTCTGCGATATGCAGTTCGTGACCCTGGGCACCAGTACGTTGCCGGCGCATGCAGGCAAGCTGTATGCCATCGCGCTGGCGCGCGGTTTTTGCGTCCTCACCGCGGCCAGTATTCCTGCTGTCCCGCCGATCGATGTGGCTTTTAACGCCACCGGCATGATGGTGATTTCCGACGATAATGACGCGGCCATCGTGGCCGAAAACAGCGCGGTCGCCATTCCTAACGTGACCTCGCTCTTCGACAAATGCGCGCTGATCAAACTTTCGGCGGTGGGGCCGCCGGCCGTTACCTACCCCTGCTCCGGCGACGATAGCACGAACGATATCGCGGTCGTGGGTACCACGGTCAACATCACTGCCACCAGCGGCTTCAACAAAGGGATGTTCCGGTTCGCGATTGCCAACGCCGCACTCCTCTCGATTGTGGACCTGAAAACCAGTTCGATCGTCAGGATCGCGCCTACCAACGACAAGCACTGGATGCTGGTGTCGGTGGCGGAACAGCACAAGGTGCAGCGGATCGACATGACCCAGAACGTTCCGGTGATTGATGGGACATTCCGCATCCCGGTGCAGATCATTCCTTTCGATATCGTGGGCAATCCGGCGCGCAATGAGATGTATGTGCTCAACACTTTGAGTTCAACGGTGAGCACGATCGACCTGACCGCGGTATTTGCCGGGCTCCAGCCGGCCTATACCATGGAGCCACCTATTACCCTGAGCCAATACCGCACGCAGATGATCCATGCGTTTACCGATCTGATTAAGGTATTCGGCCAGTACTTGAAAGATTGCTTCTGCGAGCACTTCCTGGTCGATTGCCCGGATTGCCACGGAGACGAAAAGATCTACCTGGGCAGTATTGAAATCAGGATCAATCCCAACACCGGCAAGCCGGAAGTCTACAAGATCTGTAACTTCACCAAGCGCCGTTATGTGCAATCAGAACGACTGATGGAATACTGGCTGTCGGCCGTGCCCATTATTCCCATCCTGAAACAAGTGGTTGCGGATTTCTGCTGCAAGGTCGTGATTCCTTAAAGGAGAGAGTAACGTGCCAACACGTACATTCAGAGTCTTTGGGTCAGTCTCCGATACGCAGACCAAGAAAGGCATCTCGGGGCTGCGCGTGGAGGTGTGGAACTCCGCGGCGGCGGCCCATCTGATACTGGGCTCAGGCCTGACGGATTCTCAGGGCCAGTTCGATGTTGCGGCCGTGGCCGAGGTAACGCAGACTACAATCCCAGGCGTCGCTGGCGGTTCCACCGGTGTGGTACCGGCGACGCTGCGGGTCTTTCAGGGTCAGCAATCGCTGGCCATCAGTGGTCAGCCCGACATCCCTGATCTGTTCAAGTACAAGGGACCTACGGCGCTGCAGGTGCATCCTGATCAGCCGCAGGCGTCGCTCACTGACCGTGTCACGGTGCCGCAAGTCCTCCAGGGACTCGATTTTCTGCACCAGTCGGATTTTAGAGGCGTGTTTCAGGAAGGGCGGGCTCGCGCCAGTTCCGTAGGCTCGCTGCTGACCGCTTCACTCTCTTCGGCCGCGAAAAAGCTGGTGCAGACCCCGATAAAACCTTCAACCGTGCGCAATAACGATGTTGTGAACCAGGACTCACTCACAGCGCAACGCCGCCTTGACCAGCAGCAGATTAAATCCACGGTGCTGCCTTATCAACCGGGGCTGGGGACGCTGGGCGATGTAACCTCGCTGGGCGCGACGCTCAAGCCGGGCGATACCGTTCAGCTCTTCGAACAGAATGGCATCGTGAAATCGTACCGGATTCAGAAGGCCACAACAGCCGCCGACACCACCCAACTTTCAGCCGATGTGAGCACGCTGCGCGGCGAGGTGGGTACACTGGAAACCCGCACCAAGGAAATCGACACCCTCAAAACCTCGCAGCAGCAGCAGACCGATAGCATTACGGCGCTGCAACAAAAAGCCGCACTGGTCGATACGTTGCAGGCACAGTTGGCGAAAGTCCAGAGCGATTCAGCGGCGAAAGACACGACGATCGCTAAGCTGCAGAACGATGTGGCCACCGTGACCAAAGCGCATGCGGACCTCGCCGCCCAGATATCACCGCAACGCCTCTCGGCGCTGGAGGATGCGGTGAAAAAATTGCAGAGGCCGAACGGATAGTTTTGTGAGCTGAGAACTTTCAATGAAAGACGCGCCGCAACACACTGAGACCGAACAAAGCCACGCAGGCGCCGCTGGCTGGCAGCCGGCGGCGGAGCCCGCGCTGCCTGTGTGGCAGGGAGCGTTGCTGCGGATACAGCGCTCCGCCGGAAACCGGAGTACATTGCGCTTTGTTCAGGCGGCACAAAGCATCCAGTTGCAGAGAAAGTGCACGTGTGAGGAGGAAGACCATCCGTGCGCGGAATGTGCAGCTGAGAAAGAAAAGCTGCAGCGCGCGACCAATGCGGGCGTAGCTTCGCCCGCCGCCTCCGGCTCCGCGGAAGCCCCGCCGATTGTGCATGAGGTGCTCCACTCCCAGGGCCGGCCACTGGATGCGGGGACGCGGTCCTTCATGGAGCCGCGTTTCGGGCACGATTTCAGCGGAGTGCGCGTGCATTCTGATTCGCGCGCGGCGGAATCCGCCCGGGCGGTGAACGCGCTGGCTTACACCGTAGGAAACAACGTTGTTTTCGGCGCAGGGCAATATGCGCCCGGGCGTGAAGGCGGGCAGAGATTGCTGGCGCACGAGCTCGCGCACGTCGTCCAGCAGAGTGCGGGCGGTGTTTCCATCCAGAACAAGCTGGCCGTAGGCGCAACCGGTGACGCTGCCGAACTGGAAGCGGAAGCCGTGGCCGATTCGATCATGGAGCACGGGTCGGGTGGTCAGGAGATGCCATGGCGACTGACGCCGGGTGCGCCAACGTTACGCCGTGTCTACACAACGCCGCAGGGCATCCGCGAATCGCGTCAAGCAACCGAGACCCTGCCGGACGGAGGGAGCAGGACAATCACGCGGCGAATTGCGATCTGCCCATGCCGGCGAGTGGATGAGACGCGCGACGCGTTTTATTACAACCCCGATATTGATGAGCTGGCTCTGGCGTACCGGCGGTGCACGGGCAGCCGCACATGGACTTTCTTCGGACGCTACGATTCCAACGCAAGCCAGTCGTTGCAGATACCAGCGCTGCCGCAAGGCACCGGACGCGCGGGCGGTTCTCTGAGCATGCGTGGTGACCGGGCCTCGGGGCGCGTGGATATTTACGGGCTGGGCGCGAACGACCAGCCGGGCGGTGCGGCCGGAGGCGGAGCCACAGTGACGATCGAGACCAGGGGCTGGGCCTTCACTGCGAGTGGTGAATACCGCCGGTTGCTTGATCCGGCGCCGGGCACGGCGCGCGATCAGGCGCAGATGAGCGGCAGGATCTGTCCCCCGGGTTGGCCTTTCTGCATCGGAGCGCAGGGGACGATCGGCGATCCCCGGCTTGGAGATTCGGTCCAGGGCACGATCAGCAGCCGGGACGACGTTCCTGCGATTCACGAGACATGTTCACAGTGCGTTTGCCCGCGGCGTCCAACGTACGAGTGCCAGGAAGACCATCCACACCGGGAATCGAGGTCTCGCGAGTTCCGCTATTACTATGCTCTTGACCGCTCCGACCGCCCCACGGAAGAACCCTATCTGCAGGCCGCCAACCAGCGGAATTTTGAAGAGATTGCCGCGCTGGTCCGGCGGGGCTATAGCATCACTTCCATCGAAGGTTATGCTTCGCCGGAAGCCACCGTATCCCACAACCAGCCGCTCTCGGAAAATCGTGCCGGATCCACGGCGCAGTTGTTACGGGCTTATCTTGATAGCCAGGGGCTGCAGAGCGCGGTGGTTCCTGCGCAGACGGCGACAGGCAGGGGGGAACTGCTGGGCAGCAGGCCCAGACCAACGCGATCAAGCCAGCTCAGCGAGATTGTGACCGACGCTGGAATCCTTCCAGCGGAACTGGAGACGCTGTTGCTTTCCGGCAGCGTGATCGAGAATCGCGATCTTGAAGCCCAGTTCCGCGGGCTCTTCTCCGATCCGCGCATGACGCCTGATCTAAGGATGGAGCTGTTCGGTCTTGAGGCCAGTGACCCGGCGCGACCGGAAGTCCAGGCAGCCGTGGATGATTTCATACGCGCTCGTCCAGGCAGCCGCCGCCGTCCCTGGGAGCGGATCTTCCGCCTGTTCCGCTATGGCGCGATTTTCATGGAAGGCAGCGAGGTGACCGGGACCGATCACAACACGCCGAACGCGTCCGAGTGTAATTCATATGCCAGGCAGGCCGAACGCCGGAACGACTTCGGCCCCATTGACCATGCAGCTCTACAAGCCGAGACCCGTTCCATGGACGACACAACGGTGTGTGACACCGAATCCGGCACAGCCGACCAGAACTGCCGTTATGTCGCTGCCCCGTCAACGCTGTCGCCTACCGCTCCGGAAGTAGCGCCGCAACAGATTCCGTAGAAAGAGGTAGTTTGCCTCGGGACATCGGAGATTTGGAACATGAATCGAGAATTGGAAGCTCGGCCTGTTGTGAAACGTGAAGACTAAAGATCAAATCCGGACCGAAGAACCACGGCAGCCGCTGCTTGAACCTGCGACGCGCTCAAGTGCGGGGCCGCAAACCTCCGGTTGGCAAGAGGCGATGCGGCACCTTCAGCGCACTGCCGGCAACCAGGCGGCGCAACGTGCGGTGCAACGCATGATCAGTGCGAGTCCCGTTTCGAAGCTGGCCCCGGTGGGGCCCGGTCGGGAGAATGAAGCGTCCATCCATGAAGTAGCCGCAAAGCCGGCAGCGATCTCAAAGCCACATATTCCTACGAGAAATGCTCCTGTCATCCATCCCGCAGGTTCGCAACCTGCGGCGCCTGTTTCCGTCGAGTCTCCGGGTATGGGCGGCGCGGGTGAAGGCGGCGGAGGGAATGCAACTGCGGTGCCGCCTCCGGGAAACAACAATGGGCAGCCACAATTGCCGCCTTCGTTGCGCCGCTTCTTTGATTCCCGGCAGGACCACGATCTGGGTGGGGCAAGAGTTTATCAGGATAAGCCTGCAACGCGACCCATGGAGAATTATGCGCCGCTGACAGTCAATGAGCCTGGGGACCGATTCGAGCGCGAAGCGGACATGGTTGCGGAATATGTAATGCGGACGCCGGCTGCCGCATTCAACGGAGCCGGCAAGAATTTGTCTTCCTGCTCAGACGGGAACAAGCTGCAATGCCAGCGATCGGAACGCACTCCTCAGATTCTCGTGCAGCGCAAATGCTCGCAGTGCGAGGAAGAAGAGCAGAAGAACATTTTGCAGCGTCAGGTATCAAAAGACGCCACTCAGGGTTCCATGGTTCAGCGCAAGTGTTTGCAGTGCGAGGAAGAAGAACGCAGACGGAAACTGCAGCGGCTGGACGCGGGCGCCGGGCCGGGAACAGCGCCGCCGATTGTCCACCAGGTACTGAGTTCGCCGGGCAGGCTGCTGGATGGCGCGACGCGCAGCTTCATGGAACCGCGATTCGGGCACGATTTCAGCGGTGTGCGTATCCATACCGATGCACGGGCCGCCGAGTCGGCGCGGTCAGTGAACGCGCTGGCTTACACCGTGGGCAACGATATTGTTTTTGGCGCGGGACAGTATGCGCCCGCTAATCCGGAAGGGCAGAAACTGCTGGCGCATGAGTTGACGCACGTGGTGCAGCAGGGCGCGGTTCCGCTGGCGAGCAAGCAGGAAAATCCGCCGCCGCCGAGCCAGGGAGGCCCGGTGTTACAGAGGCAGATTGAAGCTGGCGTGGTGGCGATCTCTGCGCTTCCCCAACCTTTGTTGCAGAGACAGACGCTGCCTGCGACGACGGGAGCGTCCACGACGACGTTTACGTCCGGATCGATGCACAATCACCAGCCGAGCGGGAGATGGAGCGACGTTCAGGACCATCCGAACAGTGGGTTCTTCGAGAACTGGGCTTGCCGCACTTCCTCGCCGCGTGAAGTAGTGGATGCGGCGATCCAGTGGAAATTTGGAGACAAGCCGACAGCGCTGCGGCATCTCCGTTGGTATCTGACGGGGAACGGGCAGGACTTCCCGGAGAACGACAACCTGCGCAGATTTGTGCGGACGAGCGAGCACTTCCGCCGGAACTTCGCGGTGGCGCGCCACGGCATCACGCGCGGTTTTCTGAGGGTCCCTCAGGAGTTTTACGGGCCCGAGGACGAAGATTTCCGGTTCTCGTTCGGGGCGATTGACCGCATGGATTTTGAACTCGATGAGATCGAGGGGACGATCCATCTCTGGTTTAAGGACAGATACGATTTTCATCCGGTCTATCCGTTTTATAACCATTTCGCCGACGACGTAGTACGAGAAACCAACTGCGTGCATGCCGCGCTGGTGGAGCTCAAAGCACACGGGGCGGCCGAGTTCTGGATGATCGGCGAGACGACAGTGCCGTGGCGACTGTTTACGTTCTCGGATTCAGACATATTGCACGAAGAGGGAGCGGAGTCAGTGCGGGGTGCGGTGCAGTTCCTCGACGCGATGCGCGAGAACTTGCACGCCGACCGGCTGCGGGCGCGCCGCGAAGTTTCGACGGCGGCCGGCATCGCGGATGGCAGCCGGCGCGCCCATGGGGTTCTAAACCAGGCGGGCATTCGGAGAGTGCTGCAGAACGGGCAGCGGCTCTATCAGGCCCAAAGCGCGGTGCTGGAATGGGGGCATCCCCTGCGCGGGCGGCTCCGGGATACATACTTCCATTTTCTGAGCGAAGTGAGAGGAGCGTTCGACGAGGCGCTGGCGCTCAGCCGGAACGACCAGGCGGCGGAACACGAAGAGCAGGCCGCTTACGGAGAGAGCCTGGTTCTGTGGATGGAGGCGAGCCCGATGCGAGAGACTGTGATGACCGGCCAGCCGGCTTACACTGCCGCGTTGCAGAGCCAGGAGGCTGATCTGACAGCGGTGCTGACAAACGTGGTGCCGGGCCTGAATCTGGCGCAGCCGGGCATGCCGGCACGGGCGCGCGCGGCTATCAACAATGCTGTGGGGCGCAATCCGTCGTTTGTGACCGATCCGGCGCGCACATGGGCAACAGGGCCGGTGCCCGCACTGGCCGATGCCGCGCTGGCCCAGATCGACCAGGCCGAGCAGACGATGGCTCGCGGAGCTACGCAGCTGCGTGCCGCCCTCGCACGCATGGACGTGTGGTTGCAGGCGCCGGCGCAACCGATCGATGTGGCGGATCGCGTGAATGAGCTGTTCCATACGCGCGACGCTGGATATGGGCAGCTTCTGCGCGGGCGAATGCAGCTGATGCTCGACAACATCGAAGGCCGCAGACGCCTCTTTGCCCATATCCACAGTCCCGGGGATCATTCCATCTGCACGACCACAAGCACGCTGGGGCAGATGCCGCATCTCTATGAATTTGCGTTCTGCCGTTTTTCCCCGGACGTGGACAGCAATGCGGCGACAATGCTGCATGAGGTGGCGCACGCGGTGATTCCGGGGATAGGAATACGGCATCCGGCCGAGGCAGGAGCGCCGATTGATCGCGCATATCCCGGCGAGCGGCTGATGTTGCGTATGACCACCGAAGAGGCGCTCAACAACGCAGAGAGTTACGCGCAGCTCGTCGAGGCGCTGGCCGGGATTCCGAGACAAAGCGTCCCGAGCGACACGGTGACGGGATGCGCGGACAGCGCTCCGTGGCTCGATGCCATGGCGCTAGCGCAATCGGCGCACAGGCGCGCGTGGAGTTATCTGGAGGATGCACAGAATACGCTCAATTCAGGACAGGCGATCGATCCGTGGCTGCGGACGCTCATCGATACACATCTGGGCACGCCTTCCGATGCGGACTTGCAGACGATGCTGACGGATTTCGGAAACCTCCAATCGGAAGGCACCCTATGGTATATCGGGCATACGTTCACGTGTCCGGCGGCGCGGCTGTGTCCTGCCAATGCGCTGGCGTTTGACAACCAGCGCATTTACCGCAGCGGCTCGGTGACGGCGCGGAGGCTGGCGGGATCGAGCGATCCGCGCATCTGCCCGGCGTTCTTCAGCATCCCGTCCGGGGACGATCGAGCGAAGGCGGCCCACGTGATCGTCACTCTATCGTTCGCCGCTTCAATTCTGCGTCACCCGGAAAAAGCGTGGGGGTATGCGGCGCTGGCCCTGGCGATCTACCGGCGCGACATCGGCGCTCCGCCCGCCGCCAGTCTGGCGGAGCATACGGCGGCGGACGCTACATCTTCAACCCGGACAGCACCATAACTCAGGAGCGTTCGAGAGACGCAATAGGAAGTGAGGCATTGTTGAAGAGTCGGGAACAGACCACAGCGGAAGGCCCGAAATCTGAATCGGCCCCAGAGACGGCGTCGCATTTCGCTGCACAGCCCGCGCTGTTGCGTCTGTCGCGAACTCTCGGCAACCAGGCTGTGTTGCGTTATCTTCAGCGCAAATGTTCCTGCGGCGGAACCTGTGACGCCTGCCAGAACCATGCATTGCCAATCGGCCCCGACGATGACCGCCATGAACGTGAAGCCGATCTGGCCGGCCAACACGTGAGGCCGGGCGAAGTGCTGCAACGCAAATGTTCGCACTGCAAAGAGGAAGAGGAAGAAGATCGCGTACGCAAGCTGCAAAGGCAGGAAACCGCCGATGGACCGGCAACTGCGCCGCCTGTGGTCCATGAAGTGCTAAATTCTCCAGGACGGCCACTCGATCATGCCACGCGTGGCTTCATGGAGCCGCGTCTGGGAGGAGATTTTAGCGGTGTGCGCATCCATACGGATTCCCGCGCCGCAGAGTCGGCGCGCTCAGTGAGTGCGCTGGCCTACACGGTGGGCCGGGATATCGTCTTCGCTTCGGGACAGTACTCCCCCGAGAGCGTTGCCGGAAAACAGCTGCTGGCTCACGAACTGACACACGTGGTACAGCAACAGCAGTGGGGCGGCTCCGGCACCCTGGCCGCGAGTTCCTCGGCGCCAGTGATTGCCGGCGAGCACTCAGCGGCCGAACGGGAAGCCGAGGCGCTGTCACATCGTGTGATGGCCGGGCAATCGGTAGCGGGACGCAGACTGGCGGCTCCGTCCGGCCAGATGCATCGCAGCGTAAGCATTAGTCCAACCGACCCAGCCGTGGCGTTGCTGCTGGGTGCGTTGACGCGCCTGACGGGGCGTCCGGCAACGGCCACGGGCGGAACACTGGCGCTGGGAAATCCCACGCCGGGGGCCGCGGCTTCATCCGCCACGGTGACCGATTACGTGCAGCGCGCCATCTCAGCCTCGCGTGCTTACACACTGCAATCGGGCGCGACTACTCCCGGAGGAACCGCGGTGCGAGGTGTGCGCGTGGAGACTGCCGCTTCCGGCGGCGGTGTCACCATCACAATCAATACCGGTGACATCGGAACGTTCACATGGACGGCGGATGAACTGGTTTCAGAAGGCATCGTGAATGCCGTTTCAGCGAACGACAGAACTACTGCGACGTTTCCCGCTGCTGCGGCGCCGGCCGCTCCGGGCGCGCCCGCTGCGCCCGCCCCTACCAACCTGGATGACCTGCTTGCCACTCCGCTGCCATTTGCGAATGACGCGCTGCGGCGCCGGGCGATGGACCTAATCAAACAGCGGGTCCCGGCAGTAGCGACTGACATCAACCTGGAACTGGATATCGAGAATGCACTTCAGGTGGGCAGCGGCATCACGCTGGCCGAAATTCTGCGCGGACTGGAGACGAATACGCCCTTCCGCGTTCAACAGAGAATCACGGGCAACCGAGTGGAAGCCACCTATTATGACCAGCGCATGACGCCGGGCTCCTCCGAGCAACAAAGGATTCCGCGGCGCGAAGCGACTTTCCTGGCCGGGCCGGGAAGGGCCACGCTCGCGGGAGGCCCCGTTCCTTCGCCGGGCACGCCGTGTTCGGCGGCAGCCATCGCGGAAATCACAGCCCACCTGACGAACGTGCAGAGACTGGTTTCCAATGCCATCGCGCTCTTGAGTTCCACGGCAAACCTTGATCCCCCGTTGATCGCTAATTTCGGCCCCACTGGGCCGGCGAACCGCGCGCGGATTGCTGCCAACTATCGCCTGATTTTGAGCGAACTGACACTGGAGCGCCATGGATGGATGTGTACACCGCGCGGCGGCCCCGGATGTCCTCCAAATATTACTGGAACGAGTTCTCCCGGACAGACGCTGGTGAATTTGTGCATCGAGGGCAGCGCGCCGCTGGTCCCCAATGAGAAAACCGTGTTGCACGAAGTTGTACACTGCACGGGCATCGGTTCACTGCGGGTCGGATCAGAACGGTACTGGTGGCAATCGGGTTATCCGGGCAGCGATCCTTTGCACAACGCAGATTCGTATGCGCAATTTCCCATGGCGGCAGCGACCTATATGATCCTGCATCCACCGGCCGCGTCATCCACCACCGTGGCGCCCTCGACTACAGGCGTGCCACAGGGACCGCCCAATCCCAGTTCAAGTTCCACGGTAACTCCAACCGGGCCGCCGCCAGTGCTGCAGAAGTCGCCCTTGCACGGCACTGAAGCAATCCATCACGAGATTGCCGAGTCATATCGAAGCAGGCGCGGCCTGCCCGCCGGGGGACGGGACCAATTTGGCCAACAGGCCGGGCCCACGGACGCGGAGATTGTGTATGGCGGGCTGGCGTTCCCCGTACCGCTCTCGCAACTGGCGACCATGACGCCCTGGAACCTTGCCCATGAAGATCCGTTGCGTCTGGTGGCTCCAGCAGGTTCCACGCCGCCAGCGACCGATCCGACCTACGACGATTACGCGCGCGCCCGCCAGGTGATTCGCTTCCTGCACAACTTAAAAAACCTTACCTACGATTACGAGACCGATCACAGGTCGGCCGGCAGAGAACCAACCCCGGCGGAGTTACTGATTCTTGATAGCAACCTGAGCCAGTTGCTTTCGACATTCAATGTCCGCTCGCTGGTGAGCGGCACTGCCGCGGGCGGGCGCGGATTACCGACAGCACCCGGGGGCACAACCGCCACACTGGCAGGTCGGGCGCGCATTGTCGATTCCATTGGAGACTTTGCCGGTAAGCGTTATCAACTGGAACGCTGGGCGGGCGCGGACCGTTTCCTCAATACCGCGCCGGCCCGGCTTAATACGGATGTTCGGGCAATCTGGGCAGATCCTGCCGTAGGCGTGACGGCAGCGCCGGGGGCGCGCGTGACCACCGCGGAAATGGTTGCCGCCGTGTGGTTTCAGGGGGCGATGTTCTCCGCGCTGGAGCCGGCATTCTACTTCCCGGACGAAGACAAATTCTATCTTTCGTCCCATGTGAACCTTAGCACCCTTGAAGGCCAGGATACGGCGCGCCATGAAACCGTGCACCTGCTGGGGGGAAGAGAGACCACGCGCCAGGCCTTTATCACACAGTTCGGCACGAACTGGATGCAGTACTGGCGTCCGTTCGAAGAAGGCATGGCGGAGTTCGTGAACATTTCCAGCCGCACCCCAGCCCAGATTCCGCCTTCCGCGGCGGGCTCCGGCGGCGTCATGTCAGGCTACGCGCAATACTACCGGAAGGTGCAAAGACTGATGGCGCTGCCAGGCGTGGGCCGTGACGCGGTAATGCAGGCTTACTTCACCGGGCGTATTTCGCAAACAATGTTCCAGCAGTGGCAAAACGTGGTGGACACCCCGCCGTAAAGGGCCGGGAAGATGTGAGTTTTTGGGGACCCGCTGTGAACGTTTTTGTTTGCGCTTGTCGATTACGGAATAGGAATCGGGAAGGGAAGAATGTCTTGGTGGTTGCGCGCGACCGCACCAGCGGATTATAGAACCAGGAAAATAAATGAGATATCGGCGGCCCGCTGATTCCAGGACAAGTACGGGATCTCAAGAGAGCGTCCTGGGCGCGGACCACCGCGCTTGCGCTGTTGCGCCGGGACGGCAGGGAACTGTTTCTCGCCTGCAGCGCGGGATGGGAAATCAAAACGTACTGCGCTTCCTGCAGACTAAGCTTGCGATGAACCAGCCGGGCGACCGCTACGAGCAGGCAGCGGACCGCATGGCAGACGCTGTGGTGCAATCTGAGGGAGGTTCACCGGCGTGCGCATGCGAAAGCAGCGGACGCCCGTGTGCGGAATGCGCCAGCAAGAAGCTGCAGCGGATGGACGTGAATGTTACTCATGGCACACCTTCAGCCAGTACGCAACACGGCGCTATCGGCGTGGATATGAGGCATACAGCACAGGGCGAGGCAGGAAAGGAAGCGCCACCTGTGGTTCACGAAGCGTTGACGGAGACGGGGCGTCCTCTGGATGCGGGCACAAGGGCCTTTATGGAGCCGCGCTTCGGGCATGACTTCAGCGGAGTACGAGTGCACACGGGCCCGTTGGCAGCGGACTCGGCGCGGGCCGTGGGAGCGCGGGCTTACACCGTGGGCCGCGACATAGTTTTCGCTGGGGGAGAGCATGCGCCGGAAAGTCCGATGGGACGGCGGTTGCTGGCCCACGAACTTTCTCACGTGGTGCAACAAGGGACGACAAGAGGAGCTTTTCACTCGAACGGCATCCTGCAGCGACAACCGGCGGCGCCGGCCCAGTCGCCACAAACCACGGCGGCGCAAACTCCAGCGCAGGCGGATGAGGAACTGGAAAAGATCCTGCGAGCGGCGGCGCGGGGTCGAACGAATACCGGTGTTGAGGCTATGATTGCCGCCACAGAAGTTGTCTACCGCATGATCTCCAGATACCTGCCGGAATACGCGGAGCGAATAGCCGGAGTGGGGTATAACCCAAAAGGGACCGGGGTTGTGGCTGGCCCGACTCCCAGGCCGGGCGAGACCGCCAAACAGGGCCGCTACATTGAGGTCACGCCGGGAGCTGGATTCATAGCACGCTTGGACAGGACAAATATCAACACGATGGCGGACGAACTGCGCGCGGCACTGAACAGCACGGGAATTTCCCCGCTGTGGGACCAGGCGAAATACACTGAAGCCAAAACAAAGCATGCACAGCAGCAGCAACGCGCTAAAGAGATTCTGGAAAACTTCAGGAAACAGCCGCACACGACAAAAGAAGAGAAGCTGCTGGCGAACTCGCTGGAGTGGATACGGAAGGACGAAACGACAGCGGGCCGATTTGAACTAGTGATCCTGACACCCACCCACTATTCCCAGAATGCGGCAGGCGGCACGCAGAAGTTCTTTGACTTCACTGTAAAATATCCTAAAGTCGCAGGCGACTACGATCCAACGGGCAAAGATCAGCAGGGATTGATCGAAGAACACCGCTCGACGACCGGCAGGGCGGACCCGAGCAGGCTGGAATACCCCACCGGACTGTGGCCTCTGTCTCCTCTCCTGATTTTTCTACAGCCGGATGAGCCGGTTACGCTGGAAAGGCTGAGCGGAACAATAATCCATGAGACGCAGCACATGGCGGACCGGATTGAGCGCACGCCTATGCCCATTTCTAATCTTGAAGGCGTGAAGAGGCTTTATCAGACGGAATTCCACGCATACTGGATAGAAACGCGAGTTTCCTGGCCGTGCCAGCCGCTGACGCTACCGGGTGGCAAGGTGGTGCAGGATTGTCCCCTGCACGCGCCTGTGGATACGTCGGCTCCGGACTTTGGATCGGCGAAGAAAGAAGCGCACAAATCGACTGTAAAAGGCAGCGAGGTGCAGCAAAAAGACGAGTGCAAGAAGCTGCTGAACTGTGATGATTTAGAGAAAAGGGAACAGCCGACCAACTTTACATGGGAGAGGCAACAGAAGATTTTCGAGCACCTGGTGAACATGTATCCCCAAGACCTTTTTGACTGTGCGTATGTGTGTGACCAACATTTCCGCGACATGGTGCATGCCATGAAAGGGCCGGAGGGTGTGAACTTGGTGAACTCCGTCCGGATCGAGGCATTGCTGGAAACGCTGGCCCCGAAGACGCCGCAGATCGAGAATGTAAAGGTCGCAGCAGGCCTGTTGGATGATACCGACCGAGCCTTCCTGAAAGACCAGACGACGCAAGCGAAGCCTTTCTGGGACCTGCTGAGCAACAAACTTAACGCTGCTGACGCAGCGATTGTGAAGAAGATAATTTTGAAGTAAAGGCGCACGGAGTGTGCGTTCATTGGAGGGTCATGTGGCTGAGCAACAAAATGGCGGAACGCCGGGTGCGCGAGAAATCTTCGGACTTCCGCAGGGCAGCCGGACAGTGCTGCAGAGAACCATGTCGGATTATCATTTTCAGGTCGTGGCGTCGAAGCGGCCGGAGGTTGCGGCTGTTGTGGAGAGCATCAACGGGCAAACGGCCACGCTGATGACCGCCAATGATGACGTGGTGGAACTATGCCTTGACCATCCACTGACACTGGGCCCGGCGGGTGAGTATGAGAATGTGATCGTACTCCTGGAGCGCGGGGCAGATCAGCTGTTTAAGTTTTCGGTTTCCGGCAGCGCCAAAGCGGAAGGCACACCGCCCCTGGCACATGCGGTAGCAGGGCTGAGCGTGCAACGGGAAGGAGCGCACTTTGTGCTTACCAGCGGGGAGCCGCGCTTGCGTTTTGCTCCGGGCATCACGAGGGTAGAAATCGAAGTGTATACTGCGCCATTTCTTGCCGGAGTGCCGGCAATCCTCAGAGCATTTGCACCGCAGCTGGTGGGTCTTGTTAGCCTTACAGCCCAGGCATGAGCCATGGCTTCTTCGCGCTGAGTTTTCGTCCGCTAATGCCGCCATGGGAACACTGCCTGCATTTCTCAGCTCAGCCGCTCGGGTAGAGACCCATTCGGCGGGCGTATCAGCAGTTCCATGCCGTAGAGCTTCGCGGTTATCGTCTTGGCAGGATTCTCACTCCATTTATTCCATGTGGCACTGTAGGGATCATATCCGCATTTGAGAGGCTTGCTGAAAGCGTCATCTGGATTCTCGAGATATGCGCGACAATCCGAGCAGGCATAACGAAACTCGCAATCGCGACAGATGGAAATTTGGTCTTTCGCGATACCCCATTTCTCTTGGAACCCGGCCGCGTGTACGGCTTGGAGCAGCGAACTGTCGCGGATGTTCCCATAAGAGTCTTTCATGGAAGGGCAGTTCTTAATATTTCCGCCGGCATCAACAGAAATTTTCCTGTTGAGGCATCCGTTGAACGACTGGACCTCGAAAAAGGTCTTTACGGCGGGAGGAGTCAAGTGCTTTTGCGTGATAATGCCGCAGTGAATTTCCGAATCGATCGTTTGGCTGGTGAAGTAAATCTGCCGTGACGGAGCGCCTTCAAAAATCACCGGAGCGATCGTGTCAACCAGCACATATCTTGATTGGGGCGCGGAATGGACCGTCAATGCCGTGACCATGGCGTGTTGCTTCACGAACGCGACGTATGTGTCGTCCGCAACGCCATTCTCATACTTCAGAATTAACTCGATGCCCTCAATCGACTTGTGCCGCGCATTTTCCAGCAGTGCATGGCAGCCACTCAGCGTAAGCACGTTCGAGAAGGACCGGATCTGGACATATTGGCAGCCTAACGCGCTCAACTCATTAAAGATCTTGGGAAAGTCATGGAGGGCGGTCGAAACATCGATGATTGCATTCTGCACTAGTCCAGGGAAATCCCAGGAATTTTCGAGAGGTGGAAATTCTGACGTATCGTCAACCAGCATGATCAGTTCTTTCTCATCCAGAAAATCCAGAAAGCGAATGATCTGCTCTTTGTTCGGGCTCGACTGTATCGTCTCCAGAAGGTCCCCAACCCGCTTCCCCAGCATGTTTTCCAGCAGGAAATAGTAATCCGTGGGGAACAGAATAATCTCATGGCGGGCCAGGTCATAGAACGCGGACCTGGCAGCTCCTCTCACGGGAATGCAGTCAGCAAAAAGCTGAAGAAAAAGATTCGAATGCTCAGTCCAATCCCTCGCCATGTTTTTACTTCTCAGGATCGCTTCCTGGTTCCTCTCTCCACTCCACAATTTTTGAAATGGGCTTGCCGCATCCCCCGGCGTTCTCAGCAGACCCGAAAATTCCGTTGCGAACAAGAAGAATATCCATGACAGGCTTCGGCACCAGTGGCCGGAGATGTATTTTCTGGTAACCCGTCGGAAGATTCACAACGTCCTCCCGAGGCAGCTCGGCATTGGGCTGAATCGTGCCTGTCAGCTTAGTCACCTTCGCGGGCGGCTGCGTCTTTTTGTGGTCTGGCATAGTTCCTCAGGGTGAGAGCTGCTTGTCTTTCCAGAAAATAGTTACACGGCACAGATACCATTGAGAACTGTCCCACGGGATTGATTTCCAGGAAGAAGAAGCGCCCCTGCTGATCAACGATGAAGTCAACCGATCCGGTGTTCAGTTTTAAGCTCGCGAATAGCCGGGTGATCTTTGCTTCTAAATCAGGGCGAAGTCTCAAAGGAACGGTCCGATTCGGCTTGATGTAATTATACCGCCTGAAATCAACGCGGGTTTGCTCGTCGCGTTGAGAGAAAATGGCCATTGCGTAACACCGGCCCTCAAGAAAGAAGACCCGCACGTCCATGCGTTTCAAAATTTGTTCCTGAACAAAGGAAGGCGATAAACGATCAGGTAACGGGCCCAAGTCCGATGCGGCAATGGCTTCCGTATAGGAGAAGTAGCCAGTATTGGATTGCTCGTTGTCGAACAGATACAGGCCGTCGGTGATTGGTTTGGTGATGGCGGGTTTGTCCGCGATGGCTGCCTTGAGTGAGGCCCTGGAATTGCTAATGTGGAATGCCGGGATGAGCAGACCGGCTTCCCTTGCGGCATGCAAGACCAGAAGCTTATTGATCTCGCATCTGGAGGGCGAACCCAGGGCCGGCACTGCATTCTCGATCATGAAATGAAGGTATTCCGAAAGGCGCAATTCCTCGCCGGCTATCTTCTTCCGGAGATATGTGGTCAATCTCGGGTGTTCACTGAAATCGATCTCAAGGAACTGGTTACACAGCCAATTTCGCCCTTTACGATACCAGACAGCTTCGATCTCCGACAGGCGAATGAGCCTGCCATTGTGCCGGAACGAGAGAGTGTTTTGATCGAGACTGAACTCTACTATACGGTCGCCGGCCGCATCATCATCGCTATTGATCCTCAATACATCTGTCACGCCCAAATGAAAAAGCCACCTCATCACTTCGGTGGTCGTCCGGTCCCGTATGGTGCTGAAAATGCAAATCATGCGAATTGAATGGCGGGGGCAGCAGGATAAGTCGAACTAGGGGTAAAGAGGCGCCGCCGGCTGGTTACTCGTTGAGGAAGCATACATCCGACGGCCACCTCTTACAGTAAGCGATCAGACCTGATCGCTATCGTCACTGATCTCCATCTCCATCATCAGTGCCGTCGGTGCTTCAAAAAGAATGTGTGATCGTCCCGTCGGCACTGATACCGAGGCCGCATATCACATCTGACGCTTTGAGCGTCGCGGTCTCAAATGGAACAAGAATCTCCAGAATATTCGCAAACATTGGAAGAGCCTCCTTTCTATGGATCGTCCTCAGCAGAACAAGACCCCCTAGCTGCAGATCGATGTCGGCTGTGATGAGAACAGATGTATCATCTTTCAGACGGTGCCGTCAATGAAATGATCCATTAGCACTGTCCTATACTGTCCCAAAACAGGACGCTACGACGCCTCGGTGGGTCGTTTTGAAGCTGACCTATTACCAAGGCTGAAAAACTCTAGTACAAATGAATAGTGCCCCAAAGTCCTAGCCGTGAGGCGTAATCAGGGCCACCGTCTATCTATTAGTGTCATCCATAAGTTTTGGGCGGTTCTGAAGATCAGTCGGTGTTAACTTCGGCTCTATTACGCGCATCGAAACAATAGAGGGTTTTGATCGACACGGAATTCTGCTATACGGCGCCGGCTGCATCATCATCGCTATTGACCCTTCAATACATCCGTTACGCCCAAATGAAAAGCCACCTCATCACTTCGGTGGTCGTCCGGTCCCGTATGGTGCTGAAAATGCAAATCATGCGAAATTGAATGGCGGGGGCAGCAGGATAAAAGTGGAGCTAGAGCGCAAGAGGCGCCGGCGGCTGTGTACTGGTTTTGAAGAAGCATACATCCGGCGGCTACCCCTTACGGTTTCGCGATTAGACCTAATCGCCGTCGTCTGTGCCGTCGATGTTTCACTGAGAATGTGTTACCGTGCCGTCGCCGGCGATACCGAGGCCGCATATCACATCTGACGCTTTGAGCGTCGCGGTCTCAAATGGAACAAGAATCTCCAGAATATTCTCAAACATTCGAAGAGCCTCCTTTCTATGGATAGACCTCAGCAGAACAAGACCCCCTAACTGCGGATCGATGTCGGCTGTGATGAGAACAGATGTATCATCTTTCAGACGATGCCGTCAATGAAATGATCTGTCCGAAATGTATGGCATTACCAAGGTTCAGGTAGTGGACCATCGTGAAACTGGTCTGCTACCAAAACTAAAAAGAACTTCTAGTACAAATGGGTACTGTCCTAAATCTCAGCTTTGAGATGAAATCAGGACACTACCACACATCTATTAGATACGCATGGCATCCATAATTTGAGATTCGGGTGGTTCCGAGGATCAGCCGGGTATTAACTTCGGCTCCGCTACGTTGCACCGATAGATTTGGATCGAAACAATGGGTCACTGGTATCGTAAAGCTTTCATGGGTTCAACGCGCATGGCGCGGCGGGCCGGAATGCAGCAGGCCAGCAGCGCGACGGTGACAAGAATGATGGTGACGGCCGAATAGGTTACTGGGTCCGTGGGCGTAATTTCAAAAAGCAGAGTGCGCATGAGTCGCGTCAGCGCCAACGCGCCGCCAATTCCGACAGCCATTCCTGCTCCCGCGGTGAACATGCCATCGCGAATCACCATGCGCAACACATCGCCTCGCAGCGCGCCGAGAGCCATGCGGATGCCGATCTCCTGGGTGCGCTGACTGACCATGTAGGAGATCACGCCATAGATTCCGACGCCCGCGAGCAACAATGCCAGCGCTGCGAACAGGCCGACGGCCCACGCCTCGAAACGCTGGACAGCAGTTTCCTCTGCAAGCAAATCGTCCATCGTGGCCACACCGAAGAGCGGCAGTTCTTTATCGACGGCCAGCACTTGCGCGCGCAGAGCGGACGCAACGGTGTTCGGATCCTGGGCGGTGCGGAGCAAAATTGTTATGTCAGTGCTGGGCGATTGGGCAAAGCGCAGAAAGACTAGAGGCAGCGGTTTGTCAGCGCGTCCGACCCGCCGAAGGGCGCCAGCCACACCGACGATGGAGACCGGCGTCTGGTGCGGGGTGCCAACCGCCAGGAGGATGCGCTTGCCGATGGGAATTTCGCCATCCGGGAAAAAGATGCGAACGAACTCCTGGTTCACAACCGCGACGATTGTCGTGTTTGGCCCGTCCCCGTCATTGAATCCGCGGCCCGAAAGGATTGGAATTCCGAGGGTGCGGAAGTAGTCGTCGCTCACCGAGTCGAGCGGAACGGACGCCGTCGGATCGGCCGGCGCAGGGGCTGGGCGGCCCTCGATTCCAAGGCGCATTTTCATGGACAGTGTGGTTGGAAGGCTGATGGAAAGGCTTGCGGTGCGAACTCCGGGCAGAACGCTGATGCGGTCGAGCAGCTGCGCGGAAAACGCCGCTTGCTGTGGATCGGTGGCGTACTTGTCGGGGGGAAGGGAAATTCGAGCGGTCAGGACATTATGCGGATCGAATCCGGAGCTCACGTTCGTCAGCCGAACAAAGCTTTTCAGTAACAGGCCCGCGGCCACCAGCAAGACCAAAGCGGCTGCAACTTCCGCGGCCGCCAGCAGATTTCGCAGGGATGCATTGTTCCGTGAGCCCGTGGCCTGCGCGCGACCCGTTTGGATAGCGTCGTTCACGTTTGGGTTGAAAAGAGTCAACATCGGCGCAAAACCAGAGATGGTGCCGGCCAGAACAGAGACAGCGATCGTAAACGCCAGTGCGACAGCGTCGATATGAACATCCTGGACGTTTAGCAGTCCGCTGGGCACAAAAGAACGAAGAAGCATGACGCCCACGAATCCGCCGATCAGCCCGAGGAGCCCGCCTATGGCTGACAGGAGCATGCTTTCTGTTAGGAGTTGCCGCGCGAGACGGGAGCGAGCGGCGCCGAGAGCGGCGCGCAGGGCGAATTCACGGGCCCGGACAGAGCCGCGCGAGAGTTGCAGGTTCGCGATGTTTGCGCAGGCAATCAGCAAGATGAATGCAACCGCGGCCATCAGCGTCAAGAGTGGAGCGCGGACGCTGCCTGTCAAATGATCATGCAGGGAAACGACGCTCAGACGAATCGCTTGCGTATTGCGGACAAAAAATTTAGGAAGCAGCGGCAATGCACGGTTGTCAACCAATGAGATGTCGGCTGCGGCCTGAGCGAGCGTCACGCCCGGCTTCAGTCTCGCAATCACTGAGAGATACCAAATCTCCGAACTCGCATCGGCCGGCGCCGCGAGGGGTACGAACACCTGCGGCTGCTTGCCCGAGGCTGGGAACTTGAAACTCGCGGGAAGCACTCCGGCTACGGAGTAATCTTTGTTGTCGAGCATAATCGTCCGTCCGAGAATTCCCAGATCGCCCGCGTAGCGCGACTGCCAAAGTTCGTAGCTCAATATTGCCGCGCGCGGACCTCCCGGATGGTCCTCTACCGAAGTAAAGCTCCGGCCGCGTGCCAGATCTACGCCAAGCACCGAGAAAAAATTAGCGGACACGCCCATGCCCAGAATCCTTTCCGGGTTGCCCGCTCCTGTGAGCGTGAAATTCCCCCCAAAATGCGTAGCGGCAACTCCGGAAAACACGTTGTTCTGATCGCGCCAGGCGAAATACATTGGATGGGGCACAAAGGAAGTGAGCATACCCCCTTTAGGAAATTGAAGTGTGGTCCAGACGAGGCGCGACGAGTCTTTGTAAGGGAGCGACCTCAGCAACACGGCGTCGATTACGGAAAAAATGGCGGTGTTGGCGCCGATGCCGAGAGCGAGAGTGAGTACGGCGACCGCTGTGAAGCCGGGGGATTTGCGCAGCATGCGCAAGCCAAAGTGCAAATCCTGCATGACCTCCTACCTCCTGCGATAGAAAACAAGAATCCCGTACGGCCAATTTGCCGGATTTTCATCGTCGTAGCGAGGATGTTAACAGAGCCAACACTATTTCGTAACGCACCGCGTTCTCAAATTCTAATAGAATTCGTTCTCGCGCCGGAGCGCTACGCGATGAAAGGCCTGCGGATATAGCTGGGCTGCGTAGCTCAAGAAATGACGCTTCGAGATTTCCACGTTGTCGATGACTCGCGGTGATTCAGCCATCGAGTTTTCACCATGGACACGCAGGGTTAGACCTGGAAGCCCTTCAACTGGGCAGGCCAGGGCCCCGGAACTGCCGATACTTTTCTTCTAATTATGTCTGCGCGATGCTTGCCGCCATGCGATGCTCGGTACTTTCTTGATCGAATACATGGGCTAGTTCAGAAAAGAAGGCGATCCAGAGCCGCCACATTTCTTCCGCACTCGCGACGACACTCGCATACTGTTCGGACGAAAGCTCCGGTTCCAGAGCATTGCTCGCCTTGTCGACGTGATTTGGCTCCTGAAGGACGTGAATGTCCACCCAGGGAAGGTTCTTCATGCCGCTTACTCGCCGCACTGCCACGCCGATTCCGGAAACCATTGCCAGGTCAGCCACCTCAGTTCCATACATGAAGCCAAGCGCACTGATGGGCGCAGTAGAGGAGCGCTCGTAGCCTTGGATGAGCTCGCGGGTAGAGGCCAGAGGAGGAGCTTCAGCAACTTCTTGCCGGGAGAAGCCGGCGGCAGTCATGGTCTCGATATAAATGCGCTCATGGGCCCTTTCCGGATTGCCTTCGCCAAGTTCCTCGGACAAAATGGCGCAAATCGCGGTCTTCGTCTCGAGGTTGGGAACAACGGAAATGCTTCTGGAGAGAAAATTAGGGAAGTAGTGCAGAGGGTGCCACCATTGGCCTAAGAAAACCGCAACATCGTTGCGCGCCAGCGTGCCGGAACGGACTGCTTCAAAAAAAGGGTGGTGGATTAGATTTTTTCTCAGAGGATTATTTTTAAGCGAATCAAGAACACTACCGTGAACCATGTTGAAGCTCCTACATAGCTTTTTCGTCAGCTTAAATTTCTCTAACTTTCAATCGTAAAATGAATTCTATGGGCGCTCCACATAGAATTCAATGCACCTGCATTAAGAAACTTGTGAAAATTTTTAGTACTTGTCCCGATTTGGGAACAGCACCAAAATTTTTGGGCAGGCCGCCTGATTGTTAGAGGGAAGAGTTTAAAAAACTTAATTCGCACGACCAGGGCAGGCCGATATGAGAGGCAGAGTCACTTAGATTGCACCAGCAAAGATGCATTTCGGATTGACTCTCTATTGAATCTCCCGGACCGGTTTCGGCAACGATGCCCCGGCAGCAGTTATCAACATTGCCAGGCCGGCAATCAGAAACGTGAACTTCAGGTTCCACGCAATCAGGAATCCTGCAATGGCGAAAGAGATGGGCATGATTCCAAAGCTGGCGAGCATGAGCACGCTTGCCACTCGCCCCCGCACCGCCGCATCGATCCGCTGCATTACCCATGCGCCAATGTGGACATTCATAAAGGCCGCTAAAACGCCGATCACAAATAACACCCCGGCAAGGAGCCACACTCTGCTGATGAGTCCAATGGATCCCAGGCAAGGGGCCAAGGCCGCCGCCACAAGAAGCATCAGGATGCCGCGCTTGCGAATCTTCCACACGCCGGCCAGCAGCGCGCCCAACAGACTTCCCGCGGCAACAGCCGACATCAAAGTCCCTAAGATGGCAGGCGAACCGAAGCGGGTTTTTGCCAGATAGGTAAGGCCAATTGAAACCGGCCCGGTAAAGCAGAAATTCATCATCATGGCCAGAAGCATCAACGAACGCAGAGGCACATCTCTTCCCACATAGGCGATCCCCTCTGCAATCGCGGGCCATACCGCTTTCCTGGCTGCCGGAGACTGAGGCGGGTCGGGCAGCTTCCATAGTGCGCCGATGATAAACAGGAAACTGATTGCGTCCAGGAAGAATGCCCATGCCACGCCCAGTGTCTTAATCACAAATCCCGCCGGGACGGGGCCAAGAATGGTCGTCAATTGCGCTGTGCTTTGGCTGACTGAGGAAGCCGCTACCAGTTGCTCGGGCTGCAACAGAGAAGGCAAGTAGGCTGTTGATGCGGGAACGGCAAATGCATCGGCCACGCCAAAAATAACCGCCAGGACATAGATCTCCCACATTTGAAGAACGTTGAACCAGACGAGAATTCCGATAACGGCCACACAGACGGTACGCGTCGTGGCTGTGGTCATCATGATCTTGCGCGCTGATATGCGATCACTTACGGCCCCGCCCATGAGCATGAGAAGAGCGCGCGGGATAGAACCTGCCATCATGACGGCGCCCATGGCCACAGCCGATCCCGTCTTCTGCAGGATCAGCCAGGGCAGAGCCACCATGTAGAACTGATCGCCGAGAAACGATATCGAGCTGCCGATCAACCAGAGGCGATAGTTAGGATTACGCAGCGGATGCTCGATGGCAGGGCTAGAAGCGGTTGGCGTGGATGTGGGTACCGAGGCCATAAAAATCCTTTTGCTATTGTCAGGCATCAAGGCGGAAAGTGCGCCCCGAATGTGAGTTTAGATTGTATCTTTTTGAAATGCGGCACGCGGCGGGTTATGGTTTATCGAGTAAATGCGCAGAAAGCTGAGGTATCCTTGCAAAAAATCCTGGCAGCGGTCATGGAAGCACCGTTTGTTCCCATACAGGTGCGTGAGTTTGAAGAACCCCAACTGGAAATGAACTCAGCAATCATGGATGTTCGCTTGAGCGAGGTTTGTGGCACGGATATCCATTTGCATGCAGGACACCTGGCCGGTGTGCCCTATCCGATTATTCCCGGGCACGTCTCAGTGGGAGTTCTGCGCAAAATACGCGGCAGTCTGGTTGACTCCGATGACCGCAGATTTCGCGAAGGCGATGAGGTCACGTTTCTCGATGTGCATGGAACATGCGGTGTGTGCTGGTATTGCGCGGTGGCAAAAGCAAGCACCCGCTGTCCGAAGAGGAAAGTCTATGGGGTCACTTATGGAGTGGCAGATGGCTTGGCGGGGGGATGGGCGCAATCGGTCTATCTTAAGCCGAATACGCGCTGCTTAAGCCTGCAGGGTGTTGATCCGCAAAGTTTCATGGCCGGGGGATGTTCATTGCCCACGGCAGTGCACGCCGTGGAGCGCGCGGAGATCTCGCTCGGGGACATAGTGCTGGTACTCGGAAGTGGCCCTGTGGGCATATCCATCATCATCTGTGCCTTGCTGCGTGGCGCACATCGCGTTTTTTGCCTGGGTGCCCCGGACGCACGCCTGCAGGTTGCCCGGTTGGTTGGCGCGCATCAAACCAAGGACTTCACAACCTGTACAGAAGCCGAAAGGTTGGAGTGGATCCGCGATCTTACGGATGGAAGAGGAGCAGACGTGACGATCGAAGCCACGGGAAATCCGCACGCTGCTGTTGACGCAATGCGCTTTACGCGCGATGCCGGACGCGTCGTCATTGTTGGTCAATACACGAATGCAGGAGACGTATCTATCAATCCGCACCTTGATTTGAACAAGAAGCACCTCGACGTGCGAGGCTGCTGGGGCTCTGACTTTTCGCACTTCTACAAATCCGTACGGCTGATGACGGATCCCTCACGCTCCGCTGCCTGGTCAGCGCTTCCTTTGAAGTTCTATGGCTTGAGCGAAGTGAATGAGGCCCTGAAGGATGTAGCCGCAGGCGCGGCGTGGAAAAGCTTAATTAATCCGCAATTGGCTTAAGAAGGATTAAACAGGATTAGCACAGAGAATGGTGCATGTTGCTCCTGAAGTTTCAAAATGGATTTTCAACTCTTTTCGGGATAGGCGCGATTGAACGCTATTGCCTGCATCTTGTGTCGCCCATCTTGTGTCAGAAACTTTCGCTCCGCCTTTACGAACGCGATAGCTTTTTCAATATGGTCTAACAAACCGCTTCTATGGCAATCCATTGGCATTACATAAGACAGGTACGTGAATGCGGCAGATGGACAATCAGATATATTCAGCGCTCTTTCAAATCGAGAGCTGGATTTTATTGTAAAAATCAGGTCGAAAGACCTTTAGACTAATTAGACTAATAAAGTTTTAATACGGGTGGTGATGTCCGGTCGGCAAGTCATCAGGGACTCAGACTTCCAAATTCTTTGGGTCCGCTTCCATCAATGACCAAGGGTATTTCATCTCCCAATCAGGGAGCTCCTAAAGCTTAAGCCCCATTAAAAATTAGAGTTTTGTAATCATGTCTCCTGAAAGAACTGTGTTGAAAAAAGATCCGGCGGAAGAAGAGCGGGAACTGC
>Ga0070712_100000289_pt1 | contig 28400 bp, 45 predicted proteins | sample LARL81metaG_FD_71396 | JGI IMG/M metagenome (GOLD analysis project Ga0070712, IMG submission 71396) | Corn, switchgrass and miscanthus rhizosphere microbial communities from Kellogg Biological Station, Michigan, USA - LAR L8-1 metaG | ecosystem: Host-associated > Plants > Roots > Rhizosphere ...
CGCTCGCGCGACTACGATCTCAGGCGGAGACCGCGGTCCTCCCCCGCCCCGGTAGCTCAGCTGGATAGAGCAACGGCCTTCTAAGCCGTGGGTCGCAGGTTCGAGTCCTGCCCGGGGTATAGGCGCAAACGAGGCGCAACCGCCCGCGGCTATTGGCGATTGAGCCTCCTCGAATCCCTGTCGATGCGCAACGACGCGCAACGATGCGAAAGGGGATCCGGGCCGGGTCGCTGCCTTCGGGTCGCGGATTGGGCGGCGACTCGCTGCCCACATGGGCAGCAACTCGCGAGGTCGGCATGAGCCGGCCCCGGCTGTTCCTCGACGTGGACGTCGACCAGCTGCTCGCATGGGCGAAGGAGACGGCATGACCTTCCGCGAAGCCGACTACCCCTACGGCCGCGCGATCGATCTCGGCGATGGGCTGCCGTGGTCGGTCGTAATGACCAAGCCCATCGAGGGGGAGCCAGCGGAGTGCCCGTTCATGGTGCTGGTGCGCCAGGCGGGAACGGACCCGCATCCATGCGACTGGTGGCCCGTGTCCTCGTTGGAGAGGCAGACGGCATGAACCGTCGTGCCGAGCTGAAGGCCGACCCGGCCAAGACCGAGGCGTGGCTGGAACGCAGCAGGGCGACCGCGAGGGCGAAGGCCGCGGCCAAGAAGCTCAAGCCGGGCGATGTTCGTTCCTCGTTGTCTCCGGTGTCGAAGCGCAAGCTCAAGGAGGCTGAGGAGAGGGGCGAGGCCCCGCCGACGAGGCGACGGCCCCGTAAGCCGAGCTTCACCCCGCCGAGCGCGGAGCAGCGCGCGAAGGCCAAGATGCAGGGTTGCCGGATCAAGGGCGAGCACGGCCCACACATCCATCCCGCGCACGTCACGCCACGAAGCCTCGGCGGATGCGACGAGCGTGACTGCGTCGTCGGGCTCCGCGCGGATCTGCACCGGCTCTACGACGAGGGCGTCGATATCGGGCTGCTGGAGGTGCTGACCCCAGAGGAGCAGGCACATGCGGCGTCGCATCTCGGTTTGCTCGGGGCGCTCAAGCGGACCACGAACACGGACTGGCAGCCGGTGGAGCGCACTCAGTCGAGGAGCGTGGCATGAGCGGGATCCGCCACAGCCTCAGAACGGTCGAGTATGCGCGGAAGCTCTACGAGGCCGGCTGGTCCCTTAAGCGCACAGCCGAACTCGTCGCCCGCGGGCTCGGGGTTCCTGAGCCGTCGATCTCCACGGTGCACTCCTGGGTGAAGGACGGTGCGCTCGATGAACGCCGCCGGCAACAGCGCCGGCGCCAGCGGCAGACTACCCTCTCCCGCGCGAAGTACACGGTCCCCGGCCATCCCCGATCTCCGGAATGGAAGTTCGGCCGGATGAGGTACCTGCACGCGCACGGGATCGACGCGGCGACGATCGCTGTTCTTATGGCTTGCGACTTCGACGACGACCTGTCGGAAGACGAAGTCCGTGAGGCGATTGAACTCAACCGTCTGCCCGAGCGCTGGCGGGGGGTCGCCGCGTGAGCCCCCGCACCGATCTCGTCTCCGGCCCCGATCAGTACTGGTCCGACGGGCTCGAACCTTCACGCGGCCAGTGGAAGGACATAGCCCAGGTCGCGTGTGAAGTGCTCGGCCTCGATGTGCCGACGACGAGGCTTGAAGCGACGGTGGTGATGGTCCGGTTGCGTGCCGCGGCCGAGCAACGAACGCCCCCCCCCGCGGTTCCGGAGGCGTGGTGATCGGACTGGACGCAAAGCTTGACGTCGCCGCCGCTCGGGCGCTCGTGACACTTCCTGTGCAGGAGGCCGAGCAGGCGGTCGAGAACGCCGCGATGGATCTCGCCTACCGCAGGGCGATGCGCGAACGCCGCGGCCGATCTGGCCCGCAGCCACGCTGCTCGGCGTGCTGTCGGTTCAAAAGCAACGAGAAGGTGCCATGCGTGTGCGGGTTCGCTCCCGGCCAGGGGTATGGGGCGTGACTCGTCTCTGTGCCTACCCGCCATGCTCGGCGTCGTTCGAATCCAGCCACCCTAAGGCCCGCTACTGCTCGGACTCGTGTCGGGCCAAGGACTGGAAGCGCAAGGCGTTCTATGGCGCCGCACGGTCCGTTCGAACGGACGGCTCGTCGCGGTCGGGACCGCAGGTGTCGCTCAACAAAGCCGTCGCCTCGGTCCATCACTCGCTCGAAGCCCCGCTCATGGCCGCCGGTTTCACAAGCGCGGGCGCACGCGAGACGATCGAAGACGCACTTCGCGATGCTCTTCCTGCTCGTCAGCGTGCTCGTCTGGAGGCACGAGAGCGATGAGCGTCTTGCACATCACGCCTGGCCCGTCGGTCGAGGTGCGCCGTGAGCCGGCCGGTAAGAAGTGGTGCTTTCGCTGTCGTAGCCGGCTGTCGCATGAGGCAGTCCTCCTGATTGACCCGCCCGAGCGTCAGCCGTCCTATTTCGATCCGGTGTGGGTCCTGCGGTGTTCCGGCTGCGGCGGGGACCACACGCATTTCCCAGGGTGTGGTCCCCGTTGACCGGCTGTCTGAACTGTGGTCATCCGTGGCTCGCTCACGAAGGCGGTGGGGCGTGTTCGATGTGCTCGTGCCGGGAGTGGCAGCAGGCGCGGTCAGCGTCGAAGGTGTTCGATCTGCGCTCTGAGCGTGACCATCGAGAGCTTGTACTGATGGCCGCCCAGCCTCGCGAACCTCGTGGTCGTGATGTGATCGTCAGCGCTTCGGGCGCTGGCGAATGGGTCGATCCGCGCGCGCGTCATGGATCGGCGTGGTGGAAGGAGCACATGACGTTGGAGTTGATGGCGCGCGTGCGCGAAGCCCGGCGCCGGCTTGGACTGGTGACCGGGATGTACGACGAGGAGACGAAGTGACCACCACAACCGACCCGTTCCTGGTGACGGTCAAGCGGCCGGTGTCGCCCGACGATAACGGCACGCCGTTCTGTGCTGCCTGCTCGCACTACCACGAGGGAGCCCGCGCGTGTCCTGACTGTGGGCGGCCGACGCCGTGCCGAGACCACGGTTCGGATCGCAGCGTCTGGACGCCGGCAACGGAGGTTGTCTCGCGCGTGGCTGTCGCCTCACTGGAGGAAGCGCGCGACAAGGTGGCTCTGCTGGCCGCCGACACCATGCTTACCCGCGCTGGGGTCATCATTGCGATCCGCGAATCCGGCGGCAGGGTCTCTCTCCCGGACGGAACCGAGATCAAGGTCGTGCGGACGACGTACGAGCCGTTCTTCCGGTTCGGCAATGCCGCCCAGGACGGTGCGCGATGAGTGGGCGGCGCAGCGACAACGATCCGCGCTGGATCGAGCATGCGCTTGTGGAGGCGGTACAGCCGCCGAAGTGCTGCCTGTTCGGGAGGCCGCATCGCTACAGTCCGACGTATATCCCGGGCGTTTTTGCCTGCGTTTCGTGTGACGCGGTGCTCGACAGGCGCGAGCCTCCGAAAGAGCGGCCCGATGTCGAGCAGCCGTCCCTCTCCCAGCAGAACGAGCCGCGGATTCTCAGCCGCGATCCGGCGGTTTCGAATCGCCGAGCGGAACTGCTTGCATGGTTGCGCGAGCGCGAGGCACATCACGGTCTTTCGGCGAGCCAGATCGCAGACGTATCCGGGATCTACGACTCGCTGGCCTGGTATCGCGCCGAGCGTGCGCACGACGATCTCGGCGTCCTCTGTAAGCACGGCCTTGTTCGGCGCGTCGGCCGTCCGAGTACGTGGTGGCCGTCGTGACTCCTTCCCCTGAGCCGAACGACGTGGACGAGCATGACGACTACGAGGCGTGCGAGTGCTGCGGCGGCTCGTGGCCGATGGACGAGCTGGACATCGACGGCCGGTGCCCCGACTGCTACGACGAGGAGGCCGATGCCGCCTGAGCACCCCCTTCCGCAGCCGCCGAATGGCGCCGGCTGGTTCCACCGGAGCACGCCCGCGCAGCGTCGGCTCATCCGCGAGATAGCGGGCATCCTCGGCGACGACCTGTACCGCCGTGACGGTGGCGGGGGCAGCGAGGAGCGGCCTGCGGAGCCGTGCTTTGCGACCTGGACCTCGCCGCTGAAATGGTCGGTCGACTATGGCACGAACCTCGACGGGGCGACCGTATGGGCGCGCGTCTATGGGCCGACCGGCCTGCGCGTTTCCGCGTTCGAGATCGCCGACACCCGCGACTTCGAGGCGATCCTACCGTGACGCTCTCTCCTGAGCAGATCGAGGCGGCGTTGCCTGCCATGCGGAGATGGGCCCGTACGCGCTTGACTGGTAGTCAGATCGAGCTCCTCGGCGGAACACGCGCAGCGGTGGCAGCGATCTATCCCGGTGGCGTCGAGCAGTTCATCGCCGACCAGGAGGCAGTGCCCGACCAGGAGGAAGACATGTGAGCAGGACTGCGGTCAATGTCGTGGTGGAGAAACTTGCGGCGCGTGGGGTTTGCTGGCGAACGCGCCAATATGTCGAGGCGTGGTGTGCGGAGCATGGCGGCGCGTGTCCTCATTGCGGGCTGCCGCCGCGGGAGCATTATCCGGCGCCGGTTGGGCTTCCCCCGGAGATTTACAAGCATCCTCGCTTTGTCGTGTGGGCGCGTCGGCGTGAGGAGCGGCGCGCGGTAAGGGCTGAAGGGAAAGATCCGAATCTGCCGCCGCCGGATGCCCCGCTGTTTCGTCTGCCTGACGTGGACTATGGGTTGCGCGAGGGCGACCGTCCTTCGAGTGAGGAGACGACAGCATGAAGTACGAGCGAGAGCTTCGGGAATCGCGCGATGGTCAGCCGACGTTGACAGTGGAGTTGTCGCGCGATGCCCTTGCCTGGGCGATGGAAGTGGCTGGCAGGCGGCCGGCGGATGAGGCGCCGTCGAAGGAGTTGTTCTACGTCGCGAAGGCCGCTTTGGAGACGACAGGATGAGCGAGACGCACGAGGTCCGACTGGGACAGATCTGGGAGGACTGCGACACGCGCGGGCCTGGCGCCGGTACGGGACGCCGCGTCCGCGTGATCGAGGTTGGGGGCGTCTCCGCTCGGGTGGAGAACGTCAAGACCAAGCGGCGCACCTACATCCGTCTTCGTCGGTTCCGTCCGTCGAGCACTGGTTACCGGCTCGTGGAGGACCTGCCTGATGCCTGATCCCCTCCAGGTAGACGACCGCCCCGAAGGCCACCGCATCTACGAGTGCGACACGCTTGTTGTACACGACCACGAAGAACGCGGCTGCCCGTTCACGGACTACGTTCCTGCTTCTGTCGTGGCTGCCCTGGAGGAGGAGGTAGAGCGGCTTCGGCGCGTCGAGGCGAGTGTGACCGCTGAGCGCGATGAGGCGCGAGCAGTTCTCAAGGGTCCGATCCCTGTGGCGCTTGAGGCTGCTCATGCTGAGGGTGCCCGGCAGGAACGCGAACGGCTGGAGGGCCTGCTCGCGGAGTTCCTGGCGCATCAGTCGTGGCGGTGTGAGCATCCGCCGCACTTCTACCTCGCCGAGAAGCCACCGAGGGACGATTGCCCTTGTCGGCTGCTCTCGACGCTGCGGGAGGCGGGTTTCGAGCAAACCACTTCCGGCGTGGCCGCTGTCTTGTCTTCCGAGGAGGGAACACCGGATGCCTGACGAACTGCGCGAAGCACTGGAATGGATCGCCGACGCCGAGCATGCGGAGGCGGCTGGCACCTTCGAGGGCCTGCACGAGTGGGCTGTCGAGGCGCATGAACGCGCCCGCGCGGCCCTCGCCGCCTCGTCTTCTCCTGTACGGGAGGTCGCTGCGTTCGTGTTTGTTGCGGCTGAGCGGTACGCCCTGGACCGGTTGTGGACGGGGGTGTCGAAGGACGTCGCCTGGCAGGTCAAGCTTCATGCCGAGACGGTCCGCGGGGACGCGGGCTGCGTGAACGCGATCATCAAGGACGTCGAGGCATGGATCAAGCGGGGTGACCGTCGTGGCCAGTCGGGTGTTCATCTGCATGAGATTGAGGCGACGGAGCGTGCGTGGCTTGACGCGGTGGCCGCATTGCGGGGCGAGCGGTGACGGACGAAAGGAAACCATGAACCGTCAGCCGGTACGAGATCCCGACCCGATGCGCGACGCGATGTGGTCATGCAAGCCTGTCCTTCCGGAATGGCAGCGCTGCCCGGTCTGCGAGGGCCGCGGCACGGTCCCGCACGACTTCTACACGTGCTTCGGGGTCGCGACGAGCACCGCCCGTGAGCGATGTCGGACATTGGCTTCGCCTCGGTGTTCACGCCGCCAACCGAGTCGGCTGCTTCTACACCAGAGGAGACGACGTGACCCATTCGCACAACGGCTACGTCTTCGCCGTCACGCAGATCGGGAAGAGACGCTTCGCCTGCGGCAGCTTCGAGCCGGCCCGGCCCGACGCTGGCGCGGCCTACGAGATGAGCATGGGTGAGTTCATCGTCGCCCGCACATATGGCCGTTGCCGGCGCCGTGTCGAGGCCGCAATCGACAAGCACATCCGTGAGGAGCAGTGGAAGGCTGAGGCGCAGGTGCGGGCCTCAGACTTTGTGGCCGGAGAGGAGACGACGTGAAGGCACGAGAAACGCGAGAGGCACGCGGCAAGTGGCTCGCGACCCTCGATCCTGGCATCGCTCGCTACGTGGACATCCTCAATGCCCATGGCGTGGAGACGTTCGAATCGTGCCAGGGCGGCGAGGGCCATTGCTTCCCGGAGCCGACGGTGCGCTTCTCCGGGCAGAAGGGCGCCGGCTGGCAGGCATTGGAGGTCGCGTTCAATCATGGCTTTCCGGTGCGCGCCCTTCGCCGCTACTGGTCAATCCAGGACGACGAGCCGGTCGGGCCGAACTGGGAGCTGGTCTTCTCGCGCGCGGCCAAGCCCCTTCTCGATGAGGAGGTGAAGGAACCGCCGCCGTGGCCAGCATGGATATGCGCGGCGCATGCTCCCTCGGATCGCTGAAACGCGAAGGCCCCACCACAAAGGGGCGGGGCCTCCACGGAAACACAGCATTGGAATCGCCGTGGAGTTTCCCAGCCCTACCGGATGGAGCAAGCGTGATACGAGAGTTCGCGAGCGCCGAGCAGCGCGCCCGCACGATGATCGCGAGACTGGAGCTCGTCTCGCATGGGACGGTCGCCAAGCTCGACAGCGAAGGCGGCGGCTCCAGCGACGGCCCGCTGCTGCCTCCGGGCGGCGTGTTCGCCAAGGAAGACCTCGAGGTCGACCATCCGCACAAGAGCCACGTCTTCTATCGGCGAGCGCTGCGGAGATGCAGCACGGAGGCCGAGTTCGCCGCGCTCGCGGCAGCAGTAGAGAAGACCCTTCGGCTCTGGCGGCATTCCGCGCGACCGCCCAAGGATTCAGAAGCGTGGCGGCGTGAGGTCGGTCGTGATACGCGGCCCGCGAAGGTCGTCGCCGCGGAGTGGGAGATCAGCGCGAGCTACGTCTACCAGCTCCGCGAGCAGTTCAAGCGGGAGGCGGCGTGACTTCTATCCGACCGTCGATTACACTGGGCTGTAGTGGTCCGTCGTGCGCCCAGCGCCCGGACCGCTTCTTCCGCCCCCGAAGAAGTGACGAGGGCCACATGCAAGACGCCAAGGCAGCGCAAGCCTGCCTTCCCGGGTGCCGGTGCAAAGAGCACTTCGGGCTGGCCGAGTACATGCGCCAGCTCACCGGCAATGACTATGGGCTGCCATCGGCGCCGCTTGCTGGCAAGCACCACACGCTCCGCGTCCAAACACTGGGCCCTGAACCCGAGGACGCGATCGCGCTTCCGATACCGGTCGCTTGCGACGGCACCCTGACTTGCGGCTGCGATCCATGCGTGGCTGACCGGATGGAACGGGTCCGTCGTGGCGGGATCGGCGCGGGTCCGGCGCAGCTTGTGCCGCGGGCACCGCGGCGACTGCGCCAGGCAGCCTGAATCGAAAGGGAACGCCCCATGTCGAGCTACGAGAGCTTCGCGACTACAGCCCCGGGACCCGCCTTCCGGCCATACTCGGATGCGTCGCCGTTCAACCAGCCGATCATCAACCCGGTCGTGCATCCGCATTCGTCGCAACTCGTAGAAGCCGCTCTTTCAGTGTCGCATAGCCTGCCGAGCCCGGTCACGACCGACCGCACCCCGTCGAAGGACTGGTCGCACCCGATCTACTTCGCCTCGACGACCGACCCGCTCATGACGATCTCATGCTCGGGCTACAGCCTCAACGGCCACAAGATCTACGTGCCCGCCAAGGCGCAGCCGGCTGGCGGCGGCGACGGCCACATGTTTGTGGTCCAACCTGACGGCTGGGAGTACTGCTTCTGGCAGGCATACCGCTCCGGGAACTTGCTGAAGGTCGCGACCGCCTACCGGCAACGCTACGACGGCCTCGGGATCGTCACGCCGGCGATGACGAAGACCGACCCAACGGTTGGTGGGACGACCGCATCCTATTTCGGCGGGCACGCCGGGATGATCCGCGCGAACGAATGGACGGCCGGCAGGATCACTCACGCGCTATTCCTTGTCATCCAGCATGGCGCGAGCGATCTGAGCTTCGGATATGGCGAACTGAAGCCGGGTGCCAACGGCCGCGGCGGCGCTGGTTCGTCGGTCTACCCGGCGTTCAAGGGAGACGCCTCCGGCGGCACGGCTCCGATGGGCGCACGGTTCTGGCTCGACATGACCGCCGACGAGATCGCCATGTCGACCGCGCCCGCATGGGAGAAGACAATCGCCCACGCCGTCGCGACCTATGGCGCCTATTTCGGCGATACCGGCGGCGCCGGGTTCAGCTTCATGACCGAGTCGGCGATCATGTACACGTCGCTCGGTTTGCCGTCCCCGTTTGACCAGATCGCCACGGTTAGCGGTCTGCACAAAGACCCGACCTGGGGTTACACGTTCGGGTTCACCGGCCGCATCCCGTGGGGTTCGCGGCTCCGGGTCGTCGTCCCGCCGAGCCCGGCATGAGCTACCCGTCGGACGCGATGCACGCATGCGGGCAGTAAGCGGATTGGACTGCATGACCAGCATCGTCGATCACATCCGCCGTCTCTACCCAGATGCACAGAGCATCAGGGCTCGACAGCGTGGAACGGGACCTCGTGGTCGACGTCGAGGCACGGCAGGGGGTCGATGGGGTCATGGAGGTCACGCCGATCCTGGTGGACCGCGCGTAGAGGCGTGCGTTCTCATGCCGCCCAGGGTGGACGTGGTGAACATCACCATCCGCCCAGAGCGGCTGGGCGATCACCGCCAGCCCGCGCCACAGCAGCCATAAGGCGCGGGGTCGAAAAGTCTGGCCGAAAGCGATCAGCGACCCTCGCTGTCGCCATTTCCCCCTCCGATCGCCTTAAGCTGCCGAGGAGGCGTGTTTCTGGTGGCTCGTACGCTCGAAAATGGCTATGGGCCGGCGCATAAGCGGCTTCGTCAGCGATGGGCGCTGCTGGTTGAGCGTGGCGATGTCGAGTGCGCCCGTTGCGGGTTTCTGATCGAGCCTGATGAGCCGTGGGATCTCGGCCATGACGACTTCGACCGGTCCGTGTATTCGGGGCCGGAGCATCGGCGGTGCAACCGCGGAACGGCGGGGCGGAAGAAGCGTCGTGCGGTGAGGCGCCAATCGAGGCGGTGGTGAGGATGAGTGGAGGGTTCCTGGGGATCGGCATCGATGTCTGGCTCGCCCTGATGGCTCTCGTCTGTCTGAACGGCGCTGCCGTGGTCGCCGGAAGGCTTGCGTGGCGCGCGATCGAGCGACGCGACGCACGGCGCACGGCTCGCGAACTGCATGAAGCGGATCCCCGCCATTTTCCGCCGCCCGGATGAGCGTTGTCGCTGCCGTAACGCGTGACCTCGGCGAGCTGCGCCGTCGGGCGCCAGACCTTGCCGACTCGGCGCTTGCCGCATCGGCTCTAGCGCTGGCCGCGGAGATCGACAGCCAGGGGAATTCGGCGACGTCGAAGTCGATGTGTGCCCGTGAGTTGCGTGACACGTTGGACCGGTTGCGGGATCTCGCGCCGAAGCAGGAGGAGAAGGACGACCTCGATGATCTCGCCGCCCGTCGCGCCCGCCGGATCGCTAAGGGGGGTTCAGGAGCCTAGGGTCTGGTCGCTTCCGGAGTCGGTTTCTTCGGCTGGGGAGGAGGCGGTTGAGCTGGCTCGGATGGCCGGGCTGGTGTTGGATCCGTGGCAGGAGTTCGTGCTTGCGTCGTCGTTGGGGGAGCGGGATGACGGGAAGTGGGCGGCGTTCGAGGTCGGCGTTGTCGTTTCCCGGCAGAACGGCAAGGGGTCGATCCTTGAGGCGCGCGAGCTGGCCGGCCTGTTTCTGCTCGGCGAGCGGCTGATTATCCATTCGGCGCATCAGTTCGACACGTCGATCGAGGCGTTTCGCAGGCTGCTGTTTCTGATCGAGGACACCCCGGACTTCGCTCGTCGCGTCAAGCGCGTGTCGCGGTCGCATGGCGAGGAGGGGATCGAGCTCAAGGGCGGGCAGCGCATCCGGTTTCGCACCCGGACGAAGGGCGGCGGTCGCGGATTCACGTCGGACTGCCTGATCCTCGATGAGGCGATGATCCTGCCGGAGAGCGCGCACAGCGCGCTGCTGCCGACGTTGTCGGCCCGGCCGAACCCGCAGGTGTGGTACACCGGCTCCGCGGTCGACCAGGAAGTCCACGAGCACGGGATCGTGTTGGCCCGTATCCGCGAGCGCGGCCTGAAAGGTGACGACCCGGCGCTCGCGTACATGGAGTGGTCGGTCGACGAGGACGACTACAACGACGACCCTGCCCAGGTCGCGGTCGACCCGGACGCGTGGGCGAGAGCGAATCCCGGCCTCGGGATCCGCATCTCGACCGAGCATGTCGCCCGTGAGCAACGGTCGATGGACGCGAAGGCATTCGCGGTCGAGCGGCTCGGCGTCGGCGACTGGCCGGCTACGGACGGGTCCGGGCAGCGCGTGATCGGCAGGGCCGCATGGGCAGCCTGCGAAGACGCCGAGTCGACGGTGCGTGACCCGGTGTGCTTCGCGGTGGACGTCATGCCGGACCGTTCGGCGGCGTCGATCGCTGTTGCTGGCCGCCGCGATGACGGGCTCGCGCATGTCGAGATCGTCGAGCATCGACGCGGCACCGACTGGGCTGCTGGCCGGCTCGCGGAGCTGGTCGCCGATCACAAGTCGATCGGGGCGTTGTGCGACGCGACCGGCCCCGTCGCCTCGCTGCTTCCCGAGCTGGAAAAGCTCGGCGTCCAGGTTGAGGCGGTCAACACGAGCGAGCACGCCCAAGCCTGCGGGATGCTGTTCGATGCCGTCCAGCAGCAAACCGTCCGGCACCTCGGCAGCCTCGAGCTTGGCGCTGCGGTCGCCGGCGCGGTCAAACGGCCGCTTGGCGACTCGTGGGCGTGGTCGCGGAAGTCCTCGACGGTAGACATCTCCCCGCTCGTCGCTGTGACGTTGGCGTTGTGGGGTGCCTTGACGAAAACGAAACCGAAGGCCCGTGCGATCGACCTGAACGCCGTGCTTCGCGACATGAACCAAACGGAGGAAACATGAGCACCACCGAGCCCGGCGTCCCCGCCGACCCCACCGCTCCCGCGCCGGACCCGGCGTCCACGCCCGTCGACCCGGCTGTGCCCGCTGACCCGCAGCCGGCCCCGGTCGAGCCGGCGCCTGTCGAAACGCCCGCTCCCGACCCGGCACCCGCTCCTGACCCGGCCCCGGCCGAGCCCGTCCCTGCTGAGCCGGCGCCGGCACCGGTCGAGGAGCCGCCCGCGGACCCCGCGCCGGCCCCGGAGGAGACGCCGGAGCCCGAGTGTGGGCCCGAGCCCGTCGTCCCGACCGTCCAGTGCCCGAACTGCGGCTACCTCGTGTCGGTCGCGATCTAAGCCGATGTTCTCCACCGGCCTTGAGCTGCTCGGCCTTGCCGCTCTCACGGCCGGCGTGCTCGTACTCGCGGGACCAGGGTGGGCGCTGATCGGAGGCGGCTGCGCGCTGCTGTTCGCCGGCTACTCCGCCGACGGCGTCCACCCGTTCACCGCATTGCGAGCGAAGGTCGCTGCCCGTCGCGTCAAGGACGGGTAGCTGATGTCGCTTATCCGCCGTGCTGCGGCGCTCTCAGAGCGTCGTGGCGCGGACGGACGGCTTCCCTGGGGGGATTCGACCCCGCCGACGAACGGGTCCCTTGGCGGGTCGGTAGCCGGCGTTCCTGTCACGGAGAAATCGGCGTTGCAGGTCGCCGCGGTCTACGGATCGCTCGGGGTGATCTCCGACTCGATGGCGACGCTGCCGTTCGAGCTGTTCAACTCGCTCGACCCGGCCACGCGTAGGAAACTGCCGCCGTCACGGCTGCTTGAACAGCCATATGTCGAGATCAGCCGGATGGACTGGATCGTGCAGTACACGATGTCGGTCGGGCTGCGCGGCAACTTCTATGGCCACATCATCGAACGTGACCAGGACCTTTACCCGTCGCAGATCAAGCCGATCCACCCTGACCAGGCCAGGGTGCGGCGCGTCGCCTATGGGCCGAACAAGGGCGCACCCGAGTATTGGTTCGAGGGCAAGGCCGTTCCGATCGATGACGTGTTCCACGTCCGGTATCTCTCGGTGCCGGGCAGCCTCATCGGCCTGAACCCGATCGAGTACCTGCGCCACATCCTCGGGCTCGCTAGGGCACAGGATCTTTATGGGGCCTCGTACTTCGCGAACAGCGCGAACCCCAGCGGTGTGATCCAGGTCCCCGGCGATCTCGACCCTGAGGAAACCAGGGCGCTCGCGCAGGGATGGATGCAGGCGCATCAGGGGATCGGGAACGCGAACCTGCCAGCCGTTCTCACCGGCGACGCGAAGTTCAACCCGATCACGATCACCCCCGAGGACTCGCAGTTCCTCGAATCGCGGCAGTTCTCCCAGTCGCAGATCAGCGGCATGATCTTCCGCGTCCCGCCGCACATGATCGGGATCGTCGACCGGTCCACCTCCTGGGGGACCGGGATCGAGCAGCAAGAACGCGGCTATGTCACGAACACGCTCTCCGGCTACTACGGCCGGCTCGAAGCAGCCCTGACCGCGGTCCATCCGGCGAACCGGTTCGTGCGAGCGAACCTCAGCGAACGGCTCCGCGGCGACACCCTCCAGCGCTACCAGGCGTACGGGCTCGGGATCGCATCCGGGTTCCTGTGCCAGGACGACGCGCGCGCTGCCGAGCACATGCCGCCGCTGCCCGACGAGCTCGGCCAGACCTACCTGATGCCGATCAACGCCGAGCCGCTCAAGCAGGCGGTCATGGAATCCATCGCAGCGTCCAAGCAACCACCTCCGCCTGTCGGGGGCAACGAAGACCAGCAGGGCGGAGGTAAGGCAGATGGCTGAAACCACGACCGAAAAGCAGCTCAGGCACGACATCCGAGCGGCCGTCCATGCCGGCCCCGAAGCCGACGGCGACCGGCGCGATCTGATCGTCCACGCGGCCGAGCATGACGTGTCCGGGCTGATCCCCGACAACTGGAACGCCGACGGCAGCCTCCGGGAGCCGCGCGAGCAGCGCGAGACCGCCAACGACGTCTTCGCAGCGCTCGAAGGCGCTGTAGAGGACGCGTTCGACGACCTCGACGACTACTGGTACATCTGGGTGCGGGACTGGTACGGATCCGGCGCCGACGACGACCCGTACATGGTCGTCTTCTGCGTCGAAGACAATCTGTACGCCGCTCCGTTCTCGTTCGACGAGGACAACAAGGTCGTGCTCGGCGAGCCGACGCGCGTGCGGCCGGTCACGTTCTATGTCGAGCGTGCCGCGAAGCCGACCCGTCGGCGGACGTCAGGCGGCCTGGAGCTGCGAAAGCAGCGCGCACAAATGCTGGAGGGCGTCCCCGAACGCCGTAGGTTCGACTTCGGCGGCCTGGAGCTTCGCCAGACAAGCGACGGCGCCTACCGGTTCTCCGGCTACGCCTCCGTGACCGAACACGAGTACGAGGTCGGCGACTTCACCGAGATCATCTCGCGCACAGCGTTCAAGCGCACGCTCGCCGAAGACCCCCACGTCGTGCTGCTCATCAACCATGGCGACGGCGGATCAGGGCTGCCCCTGGCCAGCACGAAGTCGGGGACGCTCACGCTCTCCGAGGACGCCCGCGGGCTGCGCGTGATCGCCGACCTCAACCCAGACGACCCCGATGCCGGGCTGCTGATCCCGAAGATGGAACGCGGCGACGTGGACGAGATGTCGTTCGCGTTCCGGGCCACCGGACAGCGGTGGAACGAGGATTACACGCTGCGAACGATCGAATCGGTGTCGCTGCATCGCGGGGACGTGTCGGTCGTGACGATGGGCGCGAACCCCGCGACGACCTCCTCGTTGCAGGCCCGTGAGCTTGCCGGGGCGCTGGTCGAGATGAGGTCCGGCAACGCGCCCTCGGCCCACATCCTCGACGTGCTCCGCCAAGCGGCGATCGACCAAGGTCAGCTCGACGATGTCGACGAGCTGCTCGCCACTCTTCGCAGCGAACCCGACGATGAGCCTGAGGTGAGGGAGCAGCCCGCATCCGGCTTCTGGCTGCCGGCGGACTCCACGATCGAGGCGCGGCAGCGCCTTATGGCGCTTGGCGGCTCGCGATGACCGCCGTCGAAACGCCCGAGGCGGCCAGCCCCGCCGTGACTGTTGTTCGCGAGCCGCTGACCTATGAACGTGAAGCGCCGCGTAGCTACTTCCGCGACCTCGCGCTCTCGCGGGCAGCGAACGTCAGCGCCGAGAAACGCCTCAAGCAGCATGCGAAAGAGATGCGCGTCGAACTGCCAGCGTTGGAGAAACGAAACCGCGCCCGCGCGGCCGAGTCCGGCCTGGAGTTCCGCGTCAACCCGTCGACGACGGACGGGCAGGGCGGCTACTTCTCGCCGCCGCTGTGGATGATCGACCGGTTCGCTACGGCCGTCCGTCCCGGACGGGTGCTCTCGCACCTGATCCCGACATTCCCGCTGCCGCCCGGCGTCAGCTCGGTGAACCTGCCTCGCCTGACCACGGGCACCCAGGCCCTTCCGAGTTCGCCTTTGGGCAACATTCAAGATCGCGACATCGTGGATGCGGTCACGTCAAGCCCGGTCGTGACGATCAGCGGGCGGGGCGATGTCGCTCTCCAGGTTCTCGAACAGTCCCCGACGGGAGCGCATCTTGACTGGGCGATCTTTCGGGACCTGACGGAGAGCTATGACCACCAGCTCGAAGCGCAGATCCTTGCCGGGACGGGCGCCGGCGCGCAGTTCACTGGCCTGCTGAACCTCCCGACCGGCGCCGGCGGCGTCAACGTCGTCACCTACACGGACGCGTCACCGACCGGCTCGGAGATGTTCGCCTACCTCGGCCAGCTCGCCGCGCAGGTCGGCAACAACCGACTCAGGCCGCCCGAGGCATGGGTGATGCGCACCTCACGCTGGGGATGGCTCGGCAGCGCCGAGGACACCGCCGGCCAGCCGCTCGCGGTGCCAGGCCACGTCCCGAACCCGCCGCTTCCACACCTCCTCGACGATGACATTCCGACACCGGTCGGGATGGAACTCGGCTGGCCGATCTACTGCTCAGACGCGATCCCCGCGAACCTGGGCACCGGCGCCAACCAGGACACCATCCTCGCCGTGCGTCCGAGCGACATGTTCGTACTCGAAAGCACCCCACAGGCAGCGGTGATGCTCGACCCGCTCTCCGGAACGCTTCAAGCACGCCTCAGCCTGCACGCCTATGCCGCAGCGATCGTCGGCCGCTACCCGACCGGCATCGCAACCCTCCAAGGGACCGGCATGGCCGTACAGACCGGCTTCTAACCGGAGCCGTCTCGCCCGCGTTGGATCCCGCCTGACCCGCGCCACACGCCCTCCAGGGCGCGTGTGGTCCGGCATGGTCGGACAGCCGCCCGGGAGCCAGTAGCTCAACTCCCGAAAGGAACCACCCATGCCCGCAGTCACGGAGCCCACGCTCCTCGACAAGCTGCGCGACCGTCGCGCAGCTCTCGTCGAAGAGTGGGAGCAGCAGATCACCAAGCGCGAAGGCGAGCGCACCGAGTTCGAGGAGCGCCTCGCGGCCGAGAAAGAAGACGACCGGCCGTCAGACGCCGACCGTGACGCGTTCCGGTCCGCTGAGGAGGCGTTCAAGCTCGCATCCGACGAGAAGCACGAGGCGATCAAGGACCTCGATCAGCGGATCAAGGACCAGGAGGAGATCGCCGAGCGTCGCGCGACCGCCGCACAGGCAAGCACGACCGTCGAGGTCGTCGACGAGCCGAAAATCTACCGGCGAGACAACGCCGCCAAGATCAGCTACTTCCGCGACCTCGCCGCCAGCGACCCGAAGATCGTTCAGCACATGAACGGCATCGACCCGAACGAGGCGATCGAACGGTTGCGCAACCACTCCACCGACGTCGGCGAGTGGGTCACCAAGCGCGCCGCAGACCGCAAGGCCCGCGCGGACGAGCAGATCGACCGCGCCGAGCGCGAGTTCTGGCTTTCGCACGGCCGCAGCGCCCGCGGGTTCGTCGCCAGCCCGTTCGAGCAGCGCATCAACCCGAACCGCACCGACGGCCAGGGCGGGTTCTTCGTCCCGCCGCTGTGGCTCGTCGACGAGTACATCCCGGCGCTTCGCGCCGGCCGGATCGCCGCTGGGCTCTGCCGCCAAATGGATCTCCCCGAGGGGACCGACTCGATCAACATCCCGAAGCTCTCCACGACGACGAAGGTCGCGCCGCAGGCCGCGGACCTCGCGCCGGTCGCTTCGCAGGACATCACGGACACATCGATCAACGCGCCCGTGAAGACCCTCGCCGGCCAGGAGGACACCGCGATCCAGCTCCTCGAGCAGTCCCCCGGCCGGATCATCGACCAGGTCATCACCGAAGACCTGTTCGCCGACTACAACCGCCTCGTCGACCAGCAGGTCCTCTACGGCAACGGCGCGAACGGCTCGATCACCGGCATCTACCCGTCCACGAACTGGACCGGGACGAACACCGTCACCTGGACCTCCTCGACGCCGCTCGGCCCGGGCTACAACATGGTCCTGGGCGCGATGGCGTCCAAGACCGCCTACAACCGCTACAACCTCGAGAACTTCCACTTCCTCGGGCACCCGCGTCGGTGGTTCTGGTTCGCGACCGCGCTCGACGGTGCCGGAGGCGCCGTCGGCCGTCCGGTCGTCAACATCGAGTCGGTCGCGTACAACGTCTCCGCGCTCGAGGTCGGCAACGTGCCGTTCGAGGGGCTCGCCGGCCGCGTGCCGTTCGGCCCCAGCTACTACATCGACGGCAACGTCCCGACGACCGACAACGGCTCCGGCGCCCTCACGGGCACCTACGACCTGACGATCGGCGCGAAGTGGGACGACCTCTGGCTGTTCGAGGGCGACCTCCGCACCCGCGTCCTCCCGGAGGTGCTGTCCGGCACCCTCGAAGTGCGGTTCCAGCTCTACAACTACGTCGCGTTCCTGGTCCGCTACGGCCAGTCGATCACGCTCGCGCAGGGCTCCGGCTTCGCCGCCCCCGCCTCCGCGATCGACTCGTCCGTGACCTTCTAAGCGACCGGCACACGAAAGGAAAGAACAATGTCTGACCTCGTTCGTGGCCGGTTCCCGGTCACAAGCCCGTTCGCCAAGCTCACCGGCATGGCAGCGAACGCCACCCAGGGCAACATCGCGGTCCGGTCGAACATGGAGTGGTTCGGGCTCGCGAACCCGACCGACGGCGCTCTCGCGGCGACCGGCGTCGGCTGCGCGGTCCCGATCCCCGTCGAGATCGGCGACGTGATCTCCAAGATCACGATCCTCGCCGGCGCCACCGCAGAGGCGACCGGCACCCACGCGATCGCGGCCCTGTACTCCGGGCTCGCGACCCCGGCGCTGCTCGCGCAGTCGGCGGACAACACCGGCGCGGCCGCGGTCGCCGCGTCGGCTCCGTTCTCGTTCACGCTGGCGACGCCGCAGACGATCACCGCAACGAACGCGCCTAATGGGTTCGTGTACGCGTCGATCGCGATCACCGCGACGACGGTCCCGACCGCGGCGGTCGTGTCGGTCCCGACCGCGATCGGCTACCAGTGGTTCGCCAACGGGCCGCTGTTCCTGTCCGCGACCCACGGGTCCGCGCTCGCCGGCACCGCCGCGGCGACGATCGCGTCGCCCGCGGCGAAAGCCGTCGCGCCGCTGGTGTTCCTCTCCTAACGGTTCTCGGTTATGGCCTCGATCGCCTACCTGCTCGAAATGCGGTCCCGTGCAGAACGCGCGGGCGACCGCGGCCAAGCCAGGGCCCTCACCGCTGACCTCCGGCGCCAAGGGCACGCGGACGTGCCCGTGGCGCTGGAGACAGCGGTCCCAGAACCGATGGAACATGCCGTGCCGAGGAAGGGCGGCCGTCCCAAGCTGCCGCGCTGCGAACACGGCAAGATCGTCGGCCGGTGCCTTGACTGCGAGGAGATCCCCGATGCGGCTGCCTAAAGGCGTCAAGGTGACTGGCCGGCGGATCGAGGGCGAGAGCATGGTCCTCACCGTGACGATCGCGCGCTGGCGGCTCTTGCTGACCGGGGCGCATCTCCTGCTGAGTGGTCGCGTGCGGATCCGACGGTCCTGATGGCTGGCACGCTCACCATCACCGGGCTCGCTGCGGGGCTTGCTTCGGGCGAGAAGACGATCGGGCCGTTGACGATGGTCGGGACCGCGAGTGTCGGCGAGATCCGCGACCTGGCCCTCACCGCCGGGGACAACACCATCCCCGTCCCGGCCGGAGCGGCAGCGGTAGCGATCGTCCCGGCCGACACGAACACTGTCGTCGTCAAGCTGCGAACGAACCTCAACTCGACTGATGCCGGGCTGCCGGTCAGCACCGTCGGATTCCTTGCGATCCCGCTCGCGGCCGGCACCACAAGCCTCATCCTCAACGCGGCCTCCCAGGCCAACGTCGAAGTCACCTTCATCTGATGAGCTTCGATATCCATAAGAACTTCGCCTATTCAACGGTGGCTATCGCCCCAGCGCCGGCCGCAAGCGGGAGAACCCTCACCGCCCATCCTGGCGATGGCCAGAAATTCCCAGCCACCCCGTTCAACATGGTGATCTGGCCGATCGGGGCGCTTCCCCTGGCCGGCAATGCGGAGATCGTGCGCATCACCGGGATCAGCGGCGACGTGCTGACGTTCGATCGCGCGCAAGAGGGCACGACCGCACGAACCATCCGCGTCGGCGACCAGATCAGCGCAGCGATCACCGCCAAGACACTGACCGACGTCGAAGCTGCCATCACCGCCGAGACGAGCCGCGCCGAAGCGGCCGAGGCGGCGAGCCTCCAGAAATCAGCAAACCTCGCCGACCTGACCAATTCCTCCGCCGCGCGAGCAAGCCTGGGACTGGGTTCGGCCGCCATGCAATCGGCGAGCGCTTTCGACGCTGCCGGTACAGCGGCATCGGCTGTCGCATCCGAGGCGACTCGTGCACAAGCCGCCGAGGCACTAGCGGCTTCCAAAGCCGCGAACCTCGGCGATCTCGCTGATGCTGGCACCGCGCGCAGTAACCTCGGCCTGGGCTCGGCAGCCACCCAATCGTCCAGCGCTTTTGATATCGCGGGAACCGCCGCCGTCGTCAATATTACGCTTGGACGGCGCACAAGCATCAGCGCGCTGGAATATGGCGCCAGCGGCGACGGGGTGACGGACGATACGACAGCACTCCAAGCGTTCTTGACGGCTTGCGCTGGCAAGCGCGGCTTCCTACCGGCGGGCAGGTACAAGATCACCGCATCGGTCACGATGCCATCGAATACGGAGGTCTATGGTGAAGGCGGGGCACGCTCCGTCATCGTCGGCACATGGACAACCGCTTCCGGCACTGGCTCCGGCGGCGACTGCTACCTCAAGAACGCAGATGAAACGGGCGCCGCGACCAACATCACGCTTTGCGATCTCGGAATCGAAGGCGCGGGCACCGGCGCCCCGTTCGGCAGTCCGACGCCCGGACCGGTAACCGGCGTGCGGATGCGGCGCGTCTCCGGCTTCCAAATCCGCAACTGTCGCTTCTACCGAGTGCCTGGAATATCCGTCGCATATCAGGGTTGCACTCGGTTTCGCATCCTGGGCAACCACATCAATCAGGGCGGGCGCGACGGCATCACGGGCTACTGGTACACCGATCCACTCAGCGACGGCGCCATCGCGAACAACGTCATCTACCAGGTCGGCGACGATGGGATCGCGATTCAATGCTCGACCGCCGCCAACCCGAACTCGTCAACCCGCCCGGCGCGCATCTCGATCACCGGCAACACGATCTATGGACAATCGCAGTCCTATAGCCCGCAGGCCGGACGCGGGATCATGGTCGTCGGCGCCGAGGACATCGCTATTGCCGGAAATGTCATCTCAGACACCTATGCTTCGGGGATCGCTCTTCAGGCGGACACGCTTGGCTCGCAGTTCCGCTGTCGCAATGTCACGGTTACGGGAAATAGCATACGCCGCGGCGGCGTATGGGGAGACGGAAGTCAGCCGCAGGTCGGGATTCGCGGCTCCGGCATCGACGACTGCGCGCTGATCGGCAACATCGTCGCGGAAGCCACGAAGGACGGCATCTATATCACCGATGCCACCGACTGCGCGATCAACGGCAACATCGTTCACGACAGTGGCGCCGCCCTCGGTGACTTCGCCGTCCACCTCGACGGCACGTCTTCGCTGCTGAATGTCCTCAACTGCACCGTGGTAGGAAACACTGTGCGCAACAACACCGGAGGCATTCGCAACAACTACTCCAAGAAGAGCGTCATCGCGACCAACACATGCGTCGACAATGGACGCACCGGCAACGGGAGCCAATCCAATGGGGCCGGGATCATCCTCAATGGCAATGACGTGATGAGCGCGGTCGGCAACATCTGTTACGACACGCGCGCGAGCGGCAAGACACAAACTTTCGGCATCGTCGCGCCAAATGTCGGCGGCAGCCCAGGACTGCAGCTCGTCGGCAACTACTGCGTCGGCAACAACGGTGCCGGGATCTCGATCGCCCAGGCGACGCCAGCCTATGTTCTCAAACGCGGCAATATCGAAAGCAGCTCGACCGGCTCATCGCTGAACAGCGACCAGGACATCAGCGGCGCGAAGCAGTTCAGCGGTACCGGAAGCCCAGAGGGGGTCGTCACAGCGCCCGTCGGCTCGAACTTCCGCCGTACCGATGGCGGCGCGAGCACCTGCTTCTACGTAAAGGAATCCGGCACGGGCAATACTGGCTGGGTCGCGAAATAAGCGATGTTCGGCGCGCTCTATTATGGCGAAGCCTACTTCGCCGGGCATATGGGAGATGCGGATAACGTCCCGCCGGCTGGTGCGACCGGGCTCGTAGCACCGGCCGTGACGGTTGGAACCTCCATCCCGGCCCAGCGCACCGGCACCGTCGCCGGATAGGAGACGCCGATGCCCGCGGACTTCACCCTCAAGCAGGGCGATATCCAAACGCTTACGGACACCCTGAGCTACAGGACGGCGGCCGGAGCTATCTCCCCGGTGGACTTGACCGGGGCGACCGTCCAGTTCGTGATGCGTGCACTCGCCTCACAGACGCCGCTAGTGCTCGCGGGCACCACGACGATCCTCGATGCCCCCGCGGGTTCGGTGGAATTCACGCCGACAAGCGCGGACACCGCGGCGCCCGGACTTTATGTCGCGAGCTGGGTCGTGACGTTCCCCAGCGGCCAGCCAATGACATTCCCCACGGTCGGATACCTCACGGTCTCGATCGAGGAGAACATCACAACCCAAGGGGGGGCGCAGCTCGTCGGGCTCCCGGACGTCAAAGACTATCTCAACATCAGAACCGACGACCGGACGCACGACGCCAAGCTCATCCGATTCATCCATGCGGTACGGCCGCTGATCGAGCAGACCACAGGGCCGATCATCCCGCAGGTCTTCGAGGAATGGCATGACGGCGGCCAGTACTTCGTTCAGATCCGCCGCCGACCGTCGACCGGCTACGGCACCAGCCCGATCCTCACGCTGGTCGGCTGTGACGAGTACCGCGGCTCGATCAAATACCCGCTGAGCGTGATCCAAGATCCCGCGCATGGGTCGATCTACAGCGTGATAATGGACCGCCTCGGCCGGGTCGTACGACGGACGACCGGCGGCGGCGTGATCGCGTTCCCGCCGATGCCGCAGTCGGTGCATGTCGTCTACCAGGCCGGGCAGGCGACCGTCCCACCGAACGTTTACGAAGCCGCTTTGGAAGCGATCCGCGTCAACTACCAGACGACGCAGGGGACCGGGATCGGATCACGCGCCCTGTCTGACGATCTGGACCGCACCGGGCCGTCGCTCGGGTTCTTCATGCCCCGTCGCTGTCTGGAGCTGCTCGGGCCGACTCGACGCGCGCCAAGCATCGCGTAGAGCCCCAACGGGAGGTTGCCGTGCCCAGCTCGATCTTCGAGCCGCTCATCGGCGCCCCGAACGTCGAGGACGCGGTCCTGAACACCCTGCGGACCTGGCTTCCCACCTACCTGTGGGAAATCGAACGTCAGAACGACCTCCGGAAAGGCAGCCTTCCGCATCCGCCGACCCCGGAGAGCTTCGACGGCGGCCACGACTTCCTCACCTGGATCGAGGACCAGTGCCCGAAGGTGATCGCGGTCGTCAACCCGGTCGGTGAACCGGAACGCTCCGGGTCGATCGGCTACAGCCAGGCGTTCGCGGTCCAGGTCGGAGCGGTCCTGTTCGACGACAACGAAGCCGACGCCCGTCGCCTCGCCGGCCACTATGGCACAGCAATCCAGGGGACGATCCTTCAACAGGGTGATCTCGGCGGGTTCGCTGAGCGGACGATCATGGTCCAGTCCCCGGAGGTGTCGTTCCAGGACCAGGACATGCGGCGGCTGCACCAGGTCGTCGCGGTCTTCCACGTCTTCGTTACCGGCATCGTCAGCGACTCCGCCGGACCCGACGTCCCCACCCCTACCGATTCGCCGCAGTACGGCGGGTCGCCTGATGTGCCGTTCACCGACTGGCCGACCGTGCAGACAACGGACGCGACGGTGACGGCGCAACCCATCACAGAGCAGTAGAGGAGCAAGATGAGCCCACTCGGCGTCACCGTCACAACGAATGAGCTGTTGCAGGCCGGCGCCGGTATCCCCGTGGGCACCGGCACCGCGTTCTTCGCCGGAGCATGCGACCAAGGACCACCACCGAGCCTCGGCACCGCCTATGTGCGGTGCTTCTCGATCAACGACTACGTCACCGCATTCGGGCAACGCTCAACGACGAGCGCTGCGCTGTACGACGCGGTCGACACGTTCTTTCACGAGGGCGGATCGGTCTGCTACGTCACCCGCGTAACGGACAACACGGCCACCTCGGCGTCGCTGACGCTTCAGGACTCGGGGCCGCACCCGACCGTGACGGTCACCGCGCTCACCCCCGGTACCGCCGGCAACAACATCTACATCGCAGCGTCGATCGCGTCGAGCAAGGTCACGATCACCGTCCAAGACGCCGCCGGGGACGTCCTCGAAACGCACGGCCCCTACTCGACGACGGCCGCGTTGTTCGCCGACACGACGAGCGCCTACGTCAGCTTCGCCCAGGCAACCGGATCGGGGAACACGACGAACCTGCCGGTAGCCCTCTCTGCGACCGCGTTGAGCGGAGGCGCTGACGCGAACGACCTCACCGACGCCTCCCACGTCGCCGCGCTCGCGAACTTCCCCGCGTCGCTCGGGCCGGGCACCGTCGCGCTGCCCGGCAAGACGTCCACGATCGCATGGACCGGGCTGCTCGCCCACGCGCAGGCGTACAACCGGTTCGCTGCGCTGGACATGGCGGACTCGCCGACCGCGGCGACCCTCATCACCGCGGCCGGGACGACCGGCACAGCAGCGAACGCCTCGTGGGGCATGTTCGCGACCTCCACCTGCATCATCCCCGGCATCACGCCGGGCACGACCCGGACCGTCGCCGCCTCCGCTGTCGTCGCTGCGCTGCGTGCGCAAGTTGCCGCTACCGGTAACAATGTTCAGGCTCCTGCTGGACGCAAATGGCCGCTCCAGTACGTCACCGGGTTCACAAACACCTATAACGACGCGGACATGGCGACGCTCAGCGCCGCTGGGATCAACACGTTCGCGATCCGCTACAACGTGCCGTGCCTGTTCGGGTGGGTAACCCCCGTGAGCAGGGCGACTGACCAAATCTTTTGGGGGGCTGGCCCAGCGTGCGAGCGCATGGCTCTCGTCGCCGACGGCGCGCGAATCATGGAAGGGTTCCTCTTTGCCACGCTCGACGGGCAGAACCACACGATCACTGCCGCGCAGGGCGCCCTCCAGGCCCTCATCGCCGAGCATTGGCGGGCTGGGGCGCTCTACGGCGAGACCGCGGCCGATGCTGGTTCGGCGCTCGTCGCACCGCCGGTGAACACACCCGCGACCGAGCAGGCCGGACAGCTCAACGCGAATATGCAAGTCCGCTTCGGTGAGGACGCCATGACGGCGAACCTCTCGATCACGGCCGTTCCGATCACCCAGACGGTCACGCCGTCGGCCTGAGTTTCAGAGCCGTCGTCGCGGATAGTTGTCGGTGATGATGTTGGAGATCGTGGATTGGGAGACGTCGAAGGCATTTGCGAGCGCCACCTGGGTTTCGCCAGCGGCATACCTCTCACGGACTCGCGCGATGGCGTCTGCCTGAAGGGCCATGGTCGGCCGGCGATTGCGGCTCTGCTCTCTCGGAGTCGCCCATCGACAGTTCCCAGGCTCATAGTTCCCGTCGTTGTCGATGCGGTCGAGACTCGTGCCCGGCGGACGCTCGCCCATGTCCGCGAGGAAGTTCTCGAACGCCTCCCAGCGGTCACATACGGTGATCCCGCGGGCGCCATAGTCTTTGGCCCAGGGGCCTCCCGAGGTCGGACTGCAACGCCGCTTCATCATCGCCCAGGAGTTGTATGTCGGGGTACTAATGTTGTGGCGCGCATGCCCGTGGGACACGTGCGAGCAGCCGCAGCTAGTCGTAGTGCCACGCCGCAGTGAGTTGCCGGCTACCACGCGCACATTGCCGCAGTCGCATCTGACCTCATAACAACGGTTGCCGTAACTGCGCTTGTTGGAACGAGCGATAACGGTCAGCAGGCCGTAGCGCTGCCCAGGCAAAACGGACTCCGGCGGCCCACTCATCACCACTCCCAAGATCGAAAGGAACGCGGGTCTATGCCCACATACTATCGGACCGACATGGCCCGCATTCAAGTATCCGTCCAGGGGATCACGCTCGACAATGTCTCTTGGGACGTCATGCAGGGCGGCGACAACGTCGCACCCTCGACGAACTATCCGCCCGGCGGAATGCAGCCATCAGTTGAGCTTGGGGGTGTCCCAAAGCGCAATCAGATGACTGTCGAGCGGATCTGGTCCGACACGCTGATCGCGGCCTACAAGGCGATGGACGCCGGCGCAGGAAGGCTCCCCACCACGATCAGTTACACCGTCCTCGACGGTCATGGCAACCCCGTGCCAGGCTCGACGATCAGCTACACCGGCATCCTGCTCGAAGCCGCCCGCCCCGACTACGACTCATCCTCCAGCGCCGAGGCGAAGCTCAAGATCACCGTCGGCCTCAACGGCCCGATCAATTAGCGAAAGGAACCATCCTGATGACGGAGTCCCCGGTGGACGAGGTCGCCACTGCCGCACCCACCCCTGACGGCTCGATCCAAGGCGCCCTGCGCGCCGCACTTGCCGCAGCGCAGCACCGCCAGAACAAGGACTTCCCGATCCCCGGCTACAGCGGCCGGCTCTGGGGCACGTTCCGAGCACTCGACGACTACACAGACGTTCGTGGGATCGTCGCCGGGCTCGACAGGGTCAGCGACGACGCGACCAAGGAGCTGTACATCGCCGCCGACACGATCATCAAGTCGTGCGTCGGGGTGTATGCGCTGATGGACGGCGAGAAGCACGAGCTGCCGTATGGGATGGGGATCGGCCTCGCCGACTATCTCGGCCAGCAGGTCGACACCGACCGGCAGGCCGTGTTCGCGCTCTTTCCCGGGACGCTCGCGGTCATGGGCCTGTTGGCAGACCTCGACGCCTGGTTCAAGGACGCTGACGCGAAGTCGGCCGAGGAGACGGCGGGAAACTCCGAGGCGCCGAGCTAGTTGAGCTCGGCGCGCTCCTCGCGATCCAGGGCGTCCTCACGGTCGACGCCGACCGGCTGTACACCAACGACGACCCGGCGTATGTGATCTGGCTTCGGGCGCTGATCGAACGCACCGCCGCGCTTCAGCGCGAGGTCAACAAGCAGGCAGAAAAGGGGTGACGCCAGCATGCCGACAACGATCACCTCCGGCAGCGCCGGCATCGACCTCCGCGACTTCCACAGCATGGTCAAAGGGCTGCGCAAAGCCAAGCCCGAGCTGAACAAGGAGCTGCGCAAGGGGCTGCGGGCCGCGGGCGTGCTCATCGCCGAGGAAGCGAAGACGATCGCCGGGCAGCATTCCAATTCGATCCCGCCGACAATCCGGGTCAGGACCGCGGGGGCGACCGTCGCGATCCTCGCTGGCACCGCCGATGTCCCGCTCGCGGTCCTATACGAGATCGGCAATACCGGCAAGGGTCGCGTACAGGCGCCCTCTCACAAGTCGACGTTCCGCCATCCCGTGTTCGGCAACCGCGAGGTGTGGGTCGAGCAGGACCGCCACCCGTTTTTGGAGCCCGCGGCGGTACTTCATGCTGCGGAGGCTGAGCGCATGGTCGTCAAGGCCCTCGACAGGGCGATGCATTCGATCGTCTTTGACGCCTGATGGACCGGATCGTTCGCTACATCATCACCGGGGACACCGAGGGTGGTATCCGGGCGATGCGCAAGCTCGAAAGCGCATCGGAGAACACGACGAAGAAGCTCAGCAAGACCGGCCACGAGATGGAAAAGGTCGGCCGGTCGACCAAGAAGCTCGGCGGCCACGTCAGCGCCCTGGCGGGGATCATCGGGGCCGGCGGTCTCGCGTTTGGGATTAAGGATATCGTCCAGGCCGGGATGGGCTGGCAGACCCAGCAGGCCCAGCTTCGCAGCAGCCTCCAGGCCACCGGGCTCGCCGGAGCCGCGCTTACAGCCAAGATCAAGGCGGTCAACGACGAGGTCGAACGGTCCAGCACCCGCGGAGGGTTCGCCCCCTCCGTCGAAACGGGCGGGATCGCGAAGCTCGTCACCTCGACGCACAGCGCCACGAAGGCGCTCAAGCTCAACACGGAGGTCATCGCGGTAGCACGCCGCGCTGGCCTGGACTATGCGAGCGCCTACTCGCTCGTCGCCCGTGCGCAGACCGGGCAGGCGCGTGGCCTGGCGAAGTACATCGGCATCGTGCAACCAGTCACCAGGCATGTCCAGGCGCTGCGGCTCGCTCACGCCCAGCTCAACCCGCAGATGTTGCGCCACGCCCAATTGCTCGATAAGCAGGCCACGGCGAACATGGTCAACGCGCGGATCATGCGCCGGCTCGGCGGCGCGACCTCCGCCTACAGCCACACCGCGCAGGGGGCAATTTCGAACGCCTCCAACGGCTTCGCGGCAATGAAGGAACAGCTCGGCCGCGACTTTCTGCCAATGGTCACGAAGGTCGGGATGGCGATGGCGAGCGTCGCGCGTTGGATGGAACGCCACAAGACGCTCGCGACCATCCTGATCGCGACGTTTGGCGGTCTCACCATCACGCTGATCGCGCTCGCGGGGGCTATCGCGGCGGTGGATACCGTCACTACTGCGTGGGCCGGGATTCAGAAGATCCTCGACATCGAGCTGTCAGCCAACCCGATCGGCGCGGTCATTCTCGCCATCGCCGCCCTGATCGCGGTTGTTGTGCTCGTCGCGATGCACTTCAACCGCTTCAAGGCCATCGCTCGGTCGGTGTTCTCCTGGCTTGAGGGCGCGGTCGGATCGGTCGTCGGGTTCGTCAAGAAGCACTGGCCGCTTCTCCTGGCGATCATGGGCGGCCCGTTCACGCTGCTGCCCTATCTCGTGGTCACGCACTTCGGGAAGGTCAAGAAGTTCGTTGGCGGGGTTATCGGGTGGATCGGCGACAAGTTCGACTGGCTCTGGCGAAAGATTAAGGGCGTCATCAACGCGATCGGGAACCTCCCGAAGAACGCGCTGCACTTCGCCGGAAACGTCCTGCACACCGCGACGTTCGGCTTGTTCAACCAGGGCGGCCTGATCCCGCGCATGGCGTCCGGCGGGATGGTACGCGGCCCGGGCGGGATCGACCGGGTGCCGATCATGGCAACGGCCGGCGAGTTCATGCTGCGCAAGGAGGTCGTCAGCTCGGTCGGCGTCGCGAACCTCAACGCGTTGAACTCCAGCGGGCAGCTCGCTCGAGGCGGGATGCCGGACACGATCGAGCTTCATCACACGACGAAGATTGGCGCACGGGTGCTTACCCAAGAGGTCGTGAAGTTCCAGCTTCAAATGGCGGCACGGGCCTGAT
>Ga0070712_100000293_pt1 | contig 28103 bp, 23 predicted proteins | sample LARL81metaG_FD_71396 | JGI IMG/M metagenome (GOLD analysis project Ga0070712, IMG submission 71396) | Corn, switchgrass and miscanthus rhizosphere microbial communities from Kellogg Biological Station, Michigan, USA - LAR L8-1 metaG | ecosystem: Host-associated > Plants > Roots > Rhizosphere ...
GTCTCCGGCATTGCGGGATTCGGCGCCGCCGCCGGCAGCGCGGCGACATTGAGCGCAGCTTTGCGCGATCGCTTCGAAACGGAACTTGAGCGCATCGCCCCGCAGGCTGTGATCTTCGGCGCTGGTGCGAAGCGATTGCCGAATACGTCGAATTTTGCCCTGCCGGGAATTGCGGCAGAGACAGCGGTCATGGCGCTCGATCTCGACGGGGTGATGGTCAGTTCGGGTTCTGCCTGCTCGTCCGGCAAGGTCACGCCATCGCATGTCCTTCGCGCCATGGGCGTGCCGGAAACTCTCGCCGCCTCGGCTCTACGCGTCAGTTTCGGTTGGAATTCGACTGAAGCCGATGTCGATGCCGTGCTTACTTCCATCTCCCATCTTCTGTCGCGCGTAAAAGCGCGCGCGGCGGCGTGAGCAGCAAGATGTCTTCAGCAGCACGCGAAACCAAGAAACAGGTCGCCGAGATCGGCGAGAAGTACAAGTACGGCTTCGTCACCGACATCGAGATGGAGCGCGCACCGAAAGGACTCTCCGAGGAAACCGTGCGCTTCATCTCGGCGAAGAAGGGCGAGCCGCAGTGGATGCTCGATTGGCGCCAGGGCGCGTTCACGCGCTGGAAGCAGATGAAGGAACCCACTTGGGCGCGCGTGCACTATCCCAAGATCGACTACCAGAATGCCTACTACTACGCCGCGCCCAAGAACACGCCAAAGAAGCAGAGCTTGGATGAAGTCGATCCCAAGTTGCTGGAAACCTACAAGAAGCTCGGCATTCCGCTCCACGAACAGATGGCACTCGCCGGTGTGGCGGTCGATGCGGTCTTCGATTCCGTCTCGGTGGCAACCACGTTCAAGGCCAAGCTCAATGAAGCGGGCGTGATTTTCTGTCCGATCTCCGAAGCCATCCGCGACTATCCCGACCTGGTGAAGAAGTATCTCGGAACCGTGGTACCGGTGACGGACAATTTCTTCGCGACACTGAATTCGGCCGTCTTCTCGGACGGCACCTTCGTCTATGTGCCCAAGGGTGTGCGCTGCCCGATGGAGCTCTCCACCTATTTCCGCATCAATGCCAGCGAGACGGGACAGTTCGAGCGCACTTTGATTATCGCCGACGAGGGCTCCTACGTCAGTTACCTCGAAGGCTGCACGGCGCCGAAGCGCGACGAGAACCAACTTCATGCCGCAGTGGTCGAGCTCGTTGCCCTCGAAGGCGCCGAGATCAAATACTCGACGGTGCAGAACTGGTATCCGGGCGACGAAAACGGGCTTGGCGGCATCTACAATTTCGTGACCAAGCGCGGCGATTGCCGCGGCGACCGCTCAAAGATTTCCTGGACCCAGGTCGAAACCGGTTCGGCGATCACCTGGAAATATCCCAGCTGCATCCTCAGGGGCGACGACACGGTCGGCGAGTTCTACTCGATCGCCATCACCAACAATTTCCAGCAGGCCGACACCGGCACGAAGATGCTGCATCTGGGCAAGAACACACGCTCGCGCATCATCTCCAAGGGCATCAGCGCCGGCAAGGCGAACAACACCTATCGCGGCCTCGTCAGTGTGCATCCAAAAGCCGCGAACGCACGCAACTACACGCAGTGCGACTCGTTGTTGATCGGCTCGAAGTGCGGCGCCCACACGGTGCCGTATCTCGAAAGCCGCAATCCGACGGCGCGCATCGAGCACGAGGCGACGACGTCCAAGATCGCCGAAGACCAGCTCTTCTACTGCCTGCAGCGCGGCATTGGGCAGGAGGAAGCCGTCGCGCTGATCGTCAACGGCTTCTGCAAGGAAGTGTTGCAGCAGCTGCCGATGGAATTCGCGGTCGAAGCGCAAAAACTGGTCGGCATCTCTCTGGAAGGCAGCGTGGGCTAATCATGCTTGAGATCAAGGACCTTCACGTTGCCGTCGGCGGCAAGGAAATCCTCAAAGGCCTGACCCTTTCGATCGCGGCCGGCAAAGTGCACGCCATCATGGGACCCAACGGCTCCGGCAAATCGACCTTGTCTTACGTGCTGGCCGGACGCGCCGGATACGAGATCATGCAAGGCTCAATCCGTTACAACGGAGAGGATTTGAACACGCTCCCACCCGAAGAGCGCGCCGCCAAGGGCGTGTTTCTCGCCATGCAGTATCCAGTCGAGATTCCCGGCGTCACCACGCTCAATTTTCTCAAGACGGCGCTCAATGCCCAGCATCGCGCGCGCGGCGAGAAAGAGCTCGATGCCATGAGCGTGCTCAAATTCGTGCGCAAGAAGGCTGCTGCGTTGAAAATCAGCGAGGAAATGCTGAAACGCGCCCTCAATGTCGGCTTCTCCGGCGGAGAAAAGAAGCGCCTGGAGATTCTCCAGATGGCTTTGTTCGAACCGAAACTTGCCATCCTCGACGAAACCGACTCCGGGCTCGACATCGATGCGCTGAAGCTGGTGGCTGAAGGCGTCAACGCGCTGCGCGCGCCTGACCGCGCGATGCTCGTCATCACGCACTATCAGCGGCTGCTCAATTTCATCGTGCCGGACCGTATTCACGTGCTTGCCGGCGGCCGGATCGTCGCGGAAGGCGGCAAGGAACTGGCGCATGAGCTCGAGGCCAAGGGCTATGAACACATAGCGGGCAAGGCGGCATGAACGCGATGGTACCCTGGATAGATGCGCGCCGCGCCGAAGCGGCGGAGCGTTTCCGCGCGCTCGGCTTGCCGCATCGCCGGATCGAAAACTGGAAATATACCGACCTTAAGTCGGCGCTGGCCGGGGCGAACGACAGCGAGCCGGGCGCCATCGCCTGGTCCATTTCTCCCGTTCCGTCGGCGATCGAACTCTTTGATCTCGCCGATCTGGCAGACGCACCGGGCTGGGTTCAGGCGCATCTCGGCAAGGCGGCCATGGCCGAGGCAATGCCTGCCGCCTCGCTCGCGCTCGCACGGACCGGCTTTGCCCTTCGCGTTCCCAAAGGCGTGGCGGTCGCAGAAATCCTGCGCGTCGCGTTTTCCGGCACCGGTCATGGGCGCGCTCTAATTGTGCTGGAGGAAGGCGCGTCGTTGACTCTTGTAGAGTCGCGCGTAGCAGAGCGTGGCTTCAGCAATATCGGCATCGAGATCGTCGTCGGTCCAAACGCACATTTCACGCATATCCGCTCGGCCGATGCCGCACCGGATGCCATCCAGGTCGAAGACGTGGCGATCCGCGTCGCCCGCGATGCATCGTACCGCGCGCATCTGATGAACGGCGGCGCATCGCTGTCGCGTCTCAACCTTCGGATGACCCTGAAGGAACCAGGCGCCAACGCGAAGCTGTCCGGCGTCAGCGTGCTTGGCGGCAAGCTGCATGCGGACGTCACAACCGAGATCTATCATGCGTCCGGCGAGACGCAGTCGACGCAACTGTTCAAGCACGTTGCCGGTGGTCAATCGCACGTTGTCTACCAAGGCAAGATTACGGTGGCCGAGGGCGCCGACAAATCCGACAGCCGCCAAACGGCGAAAGCGCTACTGCTCGGCGAGCGGGCAGAAGCCGACCTCAAGCCCGAACTCGAAATCTTTGCCGACGACGTGAAATGCGCGCATGGCGCGGCAGTCGGCGATCTCGATGCGGATTCGCTGTTCTATTTGCGCGCCCGCGGCATTCCAGAAGGCGAGGCGCGCAACGTGCTCATTCGCGCGTTTCTCGAAGAAGCGGTGACCGAAATCGCCGACGACGGCATTCGTGAAGCCGTCTGGGCGTCGGTCGAGAACGCCTTGTCGAAGGCGATTGCCCTATGACCGCTCAGGCCAAATTTCGCACCGCGTTCAATCCCGCTACCGCGCGCAAGGATTTCCAGATCCTGTCGCGGTCCGTCTACGGCAAACCGCTGGTCTATCTCGATAACGCCGCTTCGGCGCAGAAACCGCGCCAGGTGCTCGATGCGATGGACGATTTTGCGATGAGCGAATATGCCAACGTCCATCGCGGCGTGCACTATCTGTCGGCGACGGCGACCGAACGCTACGAAGCCGCGCGCGACACCGTGCGCAAGTTCCTCAATGCCGAGAGCGCCGGCGAAATCGTCTTTACCAAGGGTGGAACCGAAGCGATTAATCTCGTCGCCTATTCTTATCTCATGCCGCGCATCGAACCGGGGGACGAGATCGTTTTGACGGTGATGGAACATCATTCCAACATCGTGCCGTGGCACTTCCTGCGCGAACGTCAGGGCGCCGTGCTGCGCTGGGTAGATTTGCGCGACGACGGTTCGCTCGATCTCGACTCTCTTAATGCCGCGATCGGCCCGAAGACGAAACTCGTGGCGGTGACCCACATCTCTAACGTGCTCGGCACCGTGAACCCGATCAAAGAGATCGTCGCCCGCGCACACGCCAAGGGCGTGCCGGTGCTGGCGGACGGATGCCAGGGCGCAGTCCACGAAACAGTCGACGTGCGCGACCTGGATGTCGATTTCTATGCCGTTACGGCGCACAAGCTCTACGGTCCGACCGGTATCGGTGTCCTTTACGCAAAGAAGGCGCATCTGAAGGCGATGCGGCCGTTCAACGGTGGTGGCGAGATGATCAACGAAGTCACGCGCGATCATGTGACCTACGCCGATCCGCCGGCGCGCTTCGAGGCGGGGACGCCGCCAATCATAGAAAGCGTCGGATTTGCCGCGGCGCTCGACTATGTGAATTCCTTCGACCGCGCAGCCGTGAAGGCGCATGAGCACGATCTTCTGACCTACGCGCGGGAAGGCGTGCGGCAGTTCAACTGGCTCAGCGTCATCGGCGATGCACCCGGCAAGGCGGCGATCCTGTCATTCGAGGCGGAGGGGATGCATGCGCACGACCTCGCTACTATATTAGACCGAGAGGGCGTGGCGGTGCGCGCCGGCCATCACTGCGCGCAGCCGCTGATGGAGCGCTTCGGCGTCGCGTCGACGACACGGGCCTCTTTCGCGCTCTACAACACCCGCGCCGAAGTGGATGTCATGATCGAAGCACTCGCCAAGGCACGAAAGATTTTGGGCTGAAGCATGGACCAGTCGCTGCGCGAGCTTTACCAGGAAGTGATCCTTGATCACTCGCGCCACCCGCGCCATTTCGGGAAGCTGGAGCATGCGACGAATACGGCGCAGGGCTACAACCCGCTGTGCGGCGACCGCGTCACCGTCTACCTGATTGTCGGCAAAGACCAGCGCATTGCCGACGTCAAATTCGAAGGCAAGGGCTGCGCCATCAGCCAGGCCTCGGCCTCGTTGATGACTGAGATGATCGTCGGGCGCACGGTCGCGGAAGCCGAAAAGCTCATGGGTGGCTTTCTCGAGCTGGTGAAGGGCGAAAACGTCGTTGATCTTGATGACGATGACAGAGAGAGACTGGACGTGATGGCCGGCGTCAGTGCGTTTCCCATGCGTGTAAAATGCGCAACGCTCGCCTGGCACACGATGAAATCAGCATTGGAGGGCGGTGGAACCGCCAAAACGGAATGAACGCCGAACCACTCCGAGCCGAGATCAACGCTTCGGCCCTCAATGCCGAGGAACTCGATGATTTCACGCGTAAATTGGTGACAGCGCTGAAGAGCGTTTACGACCCTGAAATCCCGGTGGACATATACGAACTCGGTCTTATCTATAAGGTCGATGTTGCCGACAACAAGGACGTTACGGTCGACATGACGTTGACGGCGCCGGGATGTCCAGTGGCCGGCGAAATGCCGGGAATGGTCAAGAATGCGCTCGAAGGTGTCGAAGGAATAGGCGAGGTCACGGTCAACATGACCTTTGATCCTCCTTGGACGCCGGAGAGAATGAGCGAAGAAGCGAAACTCGAACTGAACATGTACTGATGCAGACCACAACGAACACACAGAAGCCGCGTCGCGAGCGCCCCAAGCCGGTCAAGCTGACCGACGCGGCCGCCGCGCGCATCCGCGACATCATGGCCGAAGCCGGCGGCAAGTATCAGGGCGTGCGCGTCGGTGTGACCAACGGCGGTTGTGCTGGCATGGCTTACACGATGGACTATGCCGAGGAGGTCAAACCGCTCGACGAAGTGGTCGAGGACAAGGGTGTGAAGATCTTCATCGAACCCAAGGCGATCCTCTTTCTGATTGGAACGGAAATGGATTTCGTGCGCGAGAAGCTCGGCGCCCGCTTCGTGTTCAACAATCCCAATCAGACAGCGGCCTGCGGCTGCGGCGAGAGCGTCACCATTGCGCCGGCCAAAGACGTCCACTGAAACCAGAACACGGCGCGTGACGGCGAAGACCGATCCGCACCGCTTCGATGACCTTTTTTTCGAATTCGGGCCAATCGCGCTGCGCCGCTTTTTTGGCGGCGAAGGAATCTATGCCGGCAGTTTGATGATCGGCATGGTCTTCGGCGATACCATCTACTTCAAGACGGACGAAAAGACGATCAAGGCCTTCCGCAAGGAGGGTTCATTGCCCTTCACCTTCAAGAAACGCGGCACCGAGATCATCGAAACAACGTGGTTCTCGTTGCCCGACCGTCTCTATGACGATCCCGAAGAACTCGCCCATTGGGCGCGCGATGCGCTGAAGGTCGCCAATGCTTCGCCGCAAGCGATCTTGAAGTCACGCAAGCGCGCGGAAGCGAAACTGCCCCGTCGCGAGCGGCAGCAACGCCAACGCAAGCGTGCGCGCCTTCGCACGCCCGGCTGAGCGTCAACTCACCACAGTTTCACGCGTTTGTCGGGCGGCAGATACATCGCATCGCCCGGCTTGACGTTGAATGCCTGATACCAGGCGTCGTTGTTGCGCGTCGGTCCCCAGACTCGGAAATGCGGCGGGCTGTGCGGATTGGACAAGATCTGCACGCGCATCTGGCTGTCGCGATATTTGGCGCGCCAGATCTGCGCGAACGAAAGGAAGAAGCGCTGCTCGCCCGTCAGACCGTCGATCACCGGCGCCCGCTTACCCCCGAGCGAGGCATGATACGCCTTCAGCGCGATAGCCAGGCCCGAGAGATCGCCGATGTTCTCGCCCATGGTCAACTTGCCATTCACATGCAGGCCCGGCAGGCCTTCATAGGCATCGAACTGCGCGCCGAGCATGGCTGTGCGGGCGTCGAAGGCCTTGCGATCGTCGTCCGTCCACCAACTGCGCAAGATGCCGCCGCCATCGTATTTGCTGCCCTGATCGTCGAAACCGTGACTGATCTCGTGGCCGATAACCGCGCCGATGCCGCCATAGTTGACCGCGTCGTCGGCGTTAGGATCGAAGAACGGCGGCTGCAGGATGGCTGCCGGAAAGAAGATCGAATTGAACAGCTGCGTGTAATAGGCGTTGATGGTCGGCGGCGTCATGCCCCATTCATTGCGGTCGACCGGCTGATCGATACGCCCGAGGTGATAATTCCACTCGAAGGCGCTGGCGCGTTCGCTGTTGCCGATCAAGTCGTCGCGTTTGATGACGAGTCCGGAGAAATCGCGCCACTTGTCGGGATAGCCGATATGTGGCGTGAAGGCGTGGAGCTTGTCGAGCGCCTTTTGCCGCGTCACCGGCGACATCCAGTCAATGGTGCGGATGTCGGCGTCATAGGCTTTGAGCAGATTGGCGACGAGCTTTTCCGCTTTCGCTTTGGTTGCCGGCGGAAAGTATTTGGCGACGTAGAGCTTGCCGAACGGATGGCTCAGCGTGGCATCCAGCAGGTGCACGGCGCGCGTTTCGCGCGGCAGCTGCTGTGCTTGTCCGCCCAGCGCCTTGCCGTAGAAGTCGAAATTTGTTTCGTCGAAGGTCTTCGGCAGATAGGCCGCCATGTTGTGCAGGTAGTTGAGCGTCAGGTAGTCACGCCAAACCGCGATCGGTGTCTTTGCAAACAACGCCGCCAGCGGCGGAAAGGCCGTGTTCTCGCGCACCACGACCTTGCGATCGGCCGCGATTCCTTGCGCCTTGAAATAAGTCTCCCAGGCAAATCCGGGAGCGAAAGCAGTGAGTTCCTTGACCGTCATGGGATTGTAGGTCTTGTCGGCATTGCGCCGCTCCGCGACCGCCCAGTGCGCCTTGGCGATCTCGGTTTCCAGCGCATAGACCGCGACGGCGCGCGCATCGGCGTCCTTCTCACCGATGAGTGACAACATGCTTGCAAGATATTTCTTGTAGGCGTCGCGTGTCGTGGCGAGTGCGGGGTCGTCGCGCAGATAATAGTCGCGGTCGGGCATGCCGAGACCGGACTGAGTCGCGGTCACGACATAGGCGTTGGTGTTCTTGGCGTCAGGCGTCACGCCGGTCGCGATGATACTGTCGCTGGGAAATGCCGGGTCGCCCATCAGCGCGGCGACGTCGTCGAGAGTCTTGAGCGCGGCGATGCGCGCGAGATCCGGCTTGATCGGCGCGATGCCGCGCGCCTCGATCTGCTTGGTGTCGGTGAAGGCGTCGTAGAGATCGCGCAGCTGCTTTTCTTCCGGATTGAGCGTCTTGGGGTCGCGCGCTTCGAGATCCGCGACGAGTTCCTTCATGCGGTTCTCGCTCAGAATTTGGAGATTCTGGAACGAGCCGATGCTGGTGCGGTCGGCAGGAATCTCGGTGCGCTTCAGCCAGGCGCCGTTGGCGTAGAGAAAGAAGTCATCGCCGGGTTTCACGCTCGTATCGATGCCGCTGGTATCGACGCCCCAGGTACCGAAAGCCGGTTTGTTTGCGGGTTGGACGGCAAGCGACAGGCAGGTCGTGGCGGCAAGCGCGCCCAGCGCGAAGACGAAAGTTTTCATGTTCCATTTCCTGAAGTGATGGGCTGTTACCAAACCGGAACGCGCTTGTTGGGAGGCAGATAGTACTTGTCGCCAGGTTTGATGTTGAACGCCGCATACCAGCCATCCGTGTTGCGCACCACGCCGTTGACGCGGAACTCGGATGTACTATGCGGGTTGGAGAGCACCTGCGCGCGAACCGCGCCGTCGCGATGACGCTCGCGCCAACTTTGCGCATAGGCGATGTAAAAGCGCTGGTCGCCGGTCAATCCGTCGAGCACCGGCGCCGGCTTGCCGCCGAGCGAGATGTGATAGGCCTTGAGCGCAATGACGAGTCCGGCAATGTCGGCGATATTCTCGCCGAGCGTCAGCCGGCCGTTGAGGTGCAGGCCGGGAAGTGGCTGATATTGGTCATACTGCGCCGCGATGGCGTCACCCCGCGTCTTGAAATTTTTCAAGTCTTCCGGCGTGAACCAGTTCTGCAGAATGCCGCGCGGATTGTACTTCGCGCCCTGGTCGTCGAAGGCGTGGCTAATCTCGTGGCCGATGGTGGCGCCGATCTCGCCATAATTGACGGCATCGTCGGCATTGGGATCGAAATAGGGGGGCTGGAGAATGCCCGCCGGAAAAACGATCTCGTTGAAATTGAAATTGTCATAGGCGTTGTTGGTCGGCGGCGTCATGCCCCATTCCGTGCGGTCGACCGCATCATCGATGCGGCGAAGCTGGCGGTGCCACTCGAAGAGATTGGCATTGCGCACGCTGTCCAGCAGGTTGGCGCGGTCGATCGTGAGCGCAGAGTAGTCACGGAACTTGTCGGGATATCCGATCTTGAGCGCCATGGCGTGCAGCTTGTCCAGCGCCTTGGCACGCGTGGCCGGCGTCATCCAGGCCAGCGTGCGGATATCCGCGTCATAAGCCTTGATCAGGTTCTGCACTAGATTTAGCGCCTTGGCCTTGGCTTCCGGCGGAAAGTATTTGGCGACATAGAGCTTGCCGAGCGCTTCACCCATCGCACCGTCGAGCAGATGAATGGCGCGAATGGTGCGGTCAAGTTGGGCGGTCTTGCCGTTTAGCGCGGTGCCGTAGAAGGCGAAATCCGTGTCATCGACCTTCTTTGGCAGGTACGACGCCCAGCTGTGGAGATAGCGCACCGTCAGATAGTCACGCCAAACTTCGATCGGCGTGCTGGCGAAGACCTTGGCAAGATTAGGGAACGCCGACTTCTCCGCGACGATCACCTTGCGCTCGCCGTGCGGCGTGGTGAGGGGAATCCCACCCGCCTGGAACATTGCGTCCCAATCGAAACCGGGCGCCGATTTCTTGAGATCGCCGAACGACATGGGATTATAGATCTTGTCGGCGTCGCGGCGATCGGCGGCCGGCCAACTCACCGTGGCGATGGCGAGTTCCAGCGCATAGATCTTCTCCGCACGCTGGGTCGCATCCTTCGCGCCCGCGATGGTCAGCATCTGCGCGAGGTACTTCTTATACGCTTCGCGTGTGGCGACAATTTCCTTGTCGTTCTTCAGGTAGTAGTCGCGGTCCGGCATGCCGAGGCCGGATTGACCGAGATTGATCGAATAGATGTCGGAGTTCTTGTCGTCGACGCCGATTGCGAGCGTGAAAGGACCGTCGACACCGAGCGCCGGATCGCCGATCGCATGCGCAACGTCGCTAAGCGTCTTGAGTCCTGCGATCATGGCAAGGTCTCTCTTGGCCGGCGCCAAACCGTTTGCCTCGATCTGTTTGGTATCCATGAAGGCGCTGTAGAGATCGCGCAACTTGCGGTCTTCCGCGTTCAACTTTGCATCGGGTGTCGCGGCGAGCTCTGCGACGAGCCCCTTCAACCGCGCTTCATTGCTGCGATCGAGTTCGAGATTGACGCCGGAATAAGTACGGTCGGCGGGGATGACGTCATGCTTGACCCAGTTGCCGTTGGCATAGAGGAAGAAGTCGTCGCCGGGCTTAACTGTTTTATCGATGTACGAGAGTTCGACTCCCCAGGGTTTCACCGCCGCGGTGTTCGCTAGCGACGTGCCCATGGCCGTGATGAGCGCAATGGAAGCCACGCTGAGCGTCAGGCCTGAACGGGTCATATGTCCTCCCAGAAATTTTTCGCGCCGTATCTGTGTTATCCCACGGCGGATTGCATAGCGCATTCGGATTTCTGATATCAGCTCTGAATCTGAACCGCCCACCCCCGGACCGTACGTCCAATAGGTCAGCAGTTCGTAGCCGTGATCAAATCACGGACGCGCGAGCTTTGGTGAACCGACCGGCTATTTCCCTTTGAACTTCGCCTGGCGCTTTTGCAGAAAGGCGCTGACGCCCTCCATGAAATCTTCTGTCTTTCCGGCGCGTTCCTGACAGATGCGTTCCAGGTCGAGCTGCTCTTCATAGGTGTTGAGCGGACTCTGCCAATAGAGGCTGCGGGTCACGGCCAGCGATGACGGACCGTTCGCCAGCTGCTCGGCGAGCTTCAGCGCTTCGCCCATCAGCGCATTGTCGTCGACCACACGATTGATGAGACCCCATTCGAGCGCCTTCTCGGCCGGCAGCCGCTCGGCGAGGAGCGATAGCTCTTTGGCGCGGGCCAATCCGATGAGACGCGGCAGCAGCCATGTCGAGCCGCCATCGGGCACCAGGCCGATGCGCGTGAAGGCCTGAAGGAAGTAGGCCGAGCGGCCCGCGATCACGATGTCGCCCATTAGTGCGATGCTCATGCCGACACCGGCCGCAGCACCGTTCACGGCAGTCACGAAGGGAATCGAAAGGTCACGCAAGCGACGCAGAAAGGGATGATAGACGGTCTCGAGCGCGTGGCCGACACCGGTTTCTTCGCTGCCGCGCTCGGCGAGATTCGCGCCAGAGCAGAAGCCGCGGCCCTCGCCGGTCAGGACCATGGCACGAAATCCGCTCTCCTTCTTCTCGACGAAGTTGAGCGCAGCCGCCGCACCGCGTACCAGTTTTGTGCCGGCGGCGTTCATCGCTTCTGGATGATTGAGCGTCAGGACGGCGACGTTGTCGTGCGCCGTGACATAGGCCCGATCGAAATCCGTACGCATGCTCGCCTCCTGCTGGACTTGACGAGAGAGCATACTGGGTTCGAAGGTGATGGAAAGAGTGTAGGGGCTTACGCAGCGTCGACGACGCGACAGTCGCTAGTTCTATTCGCACCAATTCCGCTACGTTAGGAGCCCACGGTCGATACGGTGCGCTTAGCTCGCAACCCTGGTGCGTGGCCATTGAAGGTGCGTGCGGGCGCTGATTTACTTGACGCAATGGCGGCCCTTCGCCGCGAAAGGACACAAAATGACCGTCGCAGAGTCCAGCCTCACTTCGCCTGCCGGAAATATGCGCAACGTGTTGGATCGCCAGCGCAACGCGCACTTGAAAGATGGACCAGCGAGCGCGGAGAAGCGCATCGACTGGCTCGACCGCGCCATCGGTTTGCTCGTCAGCCACAAGGACGCCATTGCCGACGCGTTGCGCGAGGATTTCGGACACCGGTCCGTCCACGCCTCGTTGCTCACCGATGTTTCCGGCTCGATCGGTCCGCTGCGCCATGCCAAGGAAAATCTGCGCCACTGGATGAAGCGCGAGAAGCGCAAGGTCAGTCCGGCGATACTGGGTCTGCTGGGCGCCAGGGCGTATGTCGAATACCAGCCCAAGGGCACGGTCGGAATCATCTCGCCGTGGAATTTTCCTGTGAATTTGACGTTCACGCCACTCGCTGGCGTCTTCGCCGCAGGAAATCGTGCGATGATCAAACCGAGCGAGTTCACGCCGCGCACATCAGAACTGATGGCGCGGATGTTTTCGTCGGCCTATGACGAGACGGAAGTTGCCGTATTCACCGGCGGGCCCGATATCGGCACCGCTTTCGCCCGGCTGCCCTTCGACCATCTGCTCTTCACCGGCGCGACCTCGATTGCCTATCACGTGATGAAGGCGGCGGCGGAAAATCTCGTGCCGACGACGCTCGAACTCGGCGGCAAGTCGCCGGTGATCGTGGGCGAATCCGCGGACATCGATCTCACCGCCAAGCGCGTCATGATGGGTAAGACTTTGAATGCCGGGCAGATCTGCCTTGCACCGGACTATGTGATGGTGCCGCAGACCCGTCAGCGCGAATTCGTCGGTGCGGCGGCGAGCGCGATTGGCGCGATGTTCCCGACGCTGAAGGACAATCCGGATTACACTTCGGTGATCAACCAGAGGCATTTCGAGCGGCTCAATTCCTACATCGACGATGCCAAGGCCAAGGGTGCGGAGATCGTCGAGCTCAATCCGGCCAAGGAAGACTTCAGCCAGCAGCCCTATCACAAGATCCCGCCGACGCTCGTGCTCAACCCGACGGACGACATGGCGATCATGAAGGACGAGATTTTCGGGCCACTCCTGCCGGTCAAGACCTACACCAATGTCGACGAAGCCATCGGCTACGTGAACGCACACGACCGCCCACTCGGCCTTTACTATTTCGGCAAGGACAATTCGGAACAGGAAAGGGTACTGACGCGCACGACGTCGGGTGGCGTGTCGGTCAATGACGTGGTGATGCATGTTTCGATGGAGGATCTGCCGTTTGGCGGCATTGGACCTTCGGGCATGGGTGCCTATCACGGCATCGACGGGTTTCGCACCTTCAGCCATGCCAAAGCCGTCTTCAAACAGGCCGGCCGTGATCTCACAGCGATGATGCGGCCGCCGTATGGTGCGGGCGTGCAGCGCATGATCGACGCCGGCATCAAGAGGTAGACCTTTGGCTCTCGCCCTTCTTCCTTCGACAAGCTCAGGATGAAGGGCTCAGGGTGAGGGCCAAATTAAAATCCTCATCCTGAGCCTGTCGAAGGATGGATCGAACGCGCCGATCTCGAGATTTTGTCACGCCGCGGTCCAGCCGCCGTCGACAGAGATGTTGGCGCCGGTAATGTTCTTGGCCGCATCCGAACAGAGAAACACGGCAATGGCACCAACCTGCTCGACGGTGACGAATTCCTTCGTCGGTTGGGCGGCGAGAAGCACATCGTTGATGACTTCTTCCTTCGTCAGGCCGCGCGCCTTCATCGTGTCGGGAATTTGTTTTTCAACGAGTGGTGTCCAGACATAGCCGGGGCTGATGCAGTTCACGGTGATGCCAAAGGACGCCGTCTCCAGCGCGATGGTCTTGGTCAATCCGGCGATGCCGTGCTTGGCGGAGACGTAGGCGGACTTGAACGGGCTGGCGACGAGGGAATGGGCCGACGCGGTGGAAATGATGCGACCCCAGCGGCGCTTCTTCATTCCAGGCACGACCGCGCGCATGCCATGAAACGCGGCCGACAAGTTGATCGCGATGATCTGGTCCCATTTCTCGACCGGAAAATCCTCGACCGGCGAGACATATTGCACGCCCGCATTGTTCACCAGGATATCGACGCTCCCGAAAGCCTTTTCGGTTGCAGCGATCATCGCAGCGATCTCAGAAGGCTTCGACATGTCGGCAGCCGAGTAGAGCGCCCTGACGCCGTATTCGCGTTCGATGCCGGCGCGTTCCTTCTCGATCGTCGCGGCATCGCCGAAACCGTTTATCTGAATATGCACGCCTTCCTTTGCGAGCGCACGCGCGACGGCGAGACCGATGCCGCTCGTCGAACCGGTCACGACTGCGACTTTTCCCTTGAGTGACATGGTCATTCCTTTCGATCGATGGTCCAACCGAGTACTTCGGCCGCTGCGTTGGCGGACTCCATGCCGCCGCCGACGCCATCGACTGCATCTTCGATGTTCCACAAGGCGCTCAGCACGCCATGCGCGAAGCACCAGCGCAAGATGCGGTCATGGTCGAGCCCGAGCCGGTCCGACAGGATGCTGGCGCGACGTTCCAACACTGCCGCAGTTCGGAAATCGCGCGCCGGGTTGTGGAGGAACGAGGCCGTCTCGAATTCGAGCTCGCCGGCGTAGCCTTTCGGATCGATCACCAACCAGCCGCGCTCGCGGTCATCGAGAATGTTGTCGTGATGCAGATCGGCGTGGAGCAGGAACTGCTTGGCCGATTGGGTCTCACACAATCCGAAGAAGACTTTCTTGCCGCGCTCGAAGTGGTCGCGCGTGAGAATGGGATGCTCGGGATATGGCTTGTTGTAGCTTCGCCCGCAGTCGGACAAGGTTTTCCAGCCACTCGGAGCGGGTGCGACGTGCAGGCCGGCAACAGTATCGCACCAGATGTGCGTGGCGCGGTCGTCATCGTCCGCCGTGAGCGCACTGAGCGGCAATGCCGGCACGATGCGTTCAATGACCATCGCGGCTTCGTCCGCCGCGTAGACACGCACGGCACGCCCGCCCCAATGGCGCAGGATGTCGGCGCCGCGCGTCTCATCGCTGTTGGGCTTGTAGACCTTGAGGAGGGCAGGCTTGCCACCGGATTGCACGAAGCAAAGCCAGGAGCTTCGCGTTTCGAACGGGTCACCGTCCGGCGTCAACTGCCACTTATCGATGTGGCTGGAAAGATGCGCGCGTGCGCTCACCCTTCCGCGTCGACCTTCTTCGGCAGATTGACGGGCCGGAACAGGAACGCCGGAAGTTCGTGACGTTCCGGCTTCACCACCTCCGCGTCGTTCTTGCGATCGTGGCTGGCCCGGTGTTCCGGCCCGCGCTTCTTGTGCGGATGTCGCTCGCGACGCGGCTCGTGCTTCTTTTCCTGGCGCGGCGAGGGGAGAGGAACGACCACTTGCGCCACCGGTGTCTCAATGGGCGCCGCAGCTATGGCCTGGGCAGGTTCCATCGGTGCGACGTGATCATGAAACTTATCAGGCCGGAATTTATCCTTGCGCTCGCGATCGCGTGTCGACTGTCCCCGACGCTTGTCGGAGTCACGCCGCGGCTTGCGGTCCTCGCGGATTTCCAGATTTTCCATCGTCTGGCGCGGAATTGTCGTCTTGGTCAACCGCTCGATGGCATCAACCTGCTTGTCGTCGCGCGGCGTCGCCAGCATGTAGGCGTAGCCGACACGCCCGGCGCGGCCCGTACGCCCTATGCGGTGGACATAGTCGTCGGGGTGAAACGGTACGTCGAAGTTGAACACATGGCTGACGGCCGGAATGTCGAGACCGCGCGCCGCGACATCGCTGGCGATGAGGATCTTGAGTTCGCCGGAACGGAAGCTGTCGAGCGTCTTGGTGCGCAGCGACTGGTCGAGATCGCCGTGCAGCGGTGCGGCGTTGAAGCCATGCTTGGCGAGCGACTTCGCGACCACATCGACGTCGCGCTTGCGATTGCAGAAGACGAGCGCGTTGTTCAGCGTCGGCTCGGCCTCGCGAATGAGCCGGCGCAGCGCCTCGCGCTTGGCCCAATCATTGGCGGGCACATTGACGATGTGCTGCACGATCGTGGTCGCTGCGGTGGCCGGACGGCTGACCTCGACGCGTACCGGATTGTGCAGGAACTGCTCGGTGAGGCGCTGGATCTCCGGCGGCATTGTCGCGGAGTAGAACAAGGTTTGGCGCGTGAACGGGATCAGCTTGCAGATGCGCTCGACGTCGGGAATGAAGCCCATGTCGAGCATGCGGTCGGCTTCGTCAATGACGAGGATGTTGACCTGGCTCAGCATCAGCTTGCCGCGCTCGAAGTGATCGAGCAGGCGGCCCGGCGTGGCGATCAGCACATCGACGCCGCGATCGAGCTTCTTGTCCTGGTCGTCGAACGATACGCCGCCGATGAGCAGCGCCATCGAAAGTTTGTTGTATTTGCCATAGCGCTCGAAGCTCTCCGCCACCTGGGCGGCGAGCTCGCGCGTCGGCTCCAGGATCAGCGAACGCGGCATGCGCGCCTTAGCGCGGCCGCGTGCCAGCATCTCGATCATCGGCAGCGTGAACGACGCCGTCTTGCCGGTGCCGGTCTGCGCGATGCCGATGACATCGCGCCGCTGCAGGACATGGGGGATGCCCTGTGCCTGAATGGGCGTGGGGATGGTGTAGCCGCTCTCGGTGACAGCCTTCAAAACCTCGGTAGAGAGTCCGAGCGAATGGAATCCGTCACTGGCGGGCAGGCTGGCTTCGATGGGGGAAGAAGTTGAATCAACGGCTTCTTCGCTGCCGGTTTGCGCACCGGCGGTCGTCACAATGGTCGTCTTACGCTCCTAAATAGGGGCGTATCGCTGACGCCCAGCGGCTGACCCGTATTGGCAGCCGACTCCTATATGCACTGCAACATAGGGAGTCGCGACGTTTTGTCAACCATTTAGCAGCTCTCCCTCGACAACCGCAGTTTGAGGCGCGACCCTTGGTCCGAGCGAGGGGGGAGAGATGGAGTCGAACGACTCTGACGCGGTTGCACGCGTGGCGAGTGTGGGGCTGGTCGCGCTGGCGATCTGGCTGATCGCAAGCACGCTGAACGGATTGCCCACGCCGCTCGATCTGAGCGCGCCGGCGACAGAGTTTTCCGCAGCGCGGGCGGATGCGACGCTCGGCCGGCTGCTCGGTCCGGAAGTTCCCCATCCGGTGTCGACGGCAGCGAACGAGGCGGTTCGCGACCGTGTTCGCGGCGAGTTTTCTGCGCTCAGTATTCCGACGCACCTGCACCGGGGGCTTGGCTGTTTCGATCGCCGCGCGAAGTTCGGCGTATTTTTCTGCGGCACGACCGAAGACATCGTGGCCGATGTCGCGCCTGGCAGCGGCAAGGCGATCATCCTTCTCGCGCACTATGACTCGGTTCCCGCCGGACCCGGCGCCGCCGACGATCAATCCGGCGTGGCGACAATTCTTGAAACGGTGCGGGCGCTCAAGGCGCGCGGCCTGCAGACAATCCATCCCATCATCGCCGTTGTCAGCGATGGCGAGGAAGCCGGACTTCTGGGCGCGGACGCGTTTCTCGCGGATCCTCAGTTGAAGGCGCGCGTCGGTGCCGTCGTCAATGTCGAGGCGCGCGGCAATCAGGGCCCCAGCCTGATGTTCCAGACCAGCCCCGGCAACGGACGATTGATCGATCTGTATGCGCGTAGCGTGCCGCAATACGCGACCAGTTCCCTCACGTCGGTCATCTACAAATATCTGCCCAACGACACCGATCTGACGCTGTTCATCAATGCCGGCTTCATCGGCTACAATTTCGGTCTCATCGGCAACGTTGCCCACTATCACACGCTGCTCGACCGCCGAGCGAACCTCAGCGCTGCGTCGCTGCAAAGCCACGGCGACAACATGCTCGGCATGGCGAGCGGTTTGATGCAGACCGACTTCGCGAGCCTGAAGGGTGGCGACGATGTCTATGTGTCCGTGCTTGGGTTGTTCGTGCCGCGCGTACCGGCGAGTTGGGCGCTGCCGCTGGCATTGTTCTCGCTGCTCTTGCTGATCGGTACCGGATTGCTGTCGCGCAGCCGCGTGGTGGGCTGGCGTCGCTGGCTCGCTGCGCTCGTCATGCCGATTGCGATGGTCGTCGGTTCGGCCGCCGCAGGTTGGCTCCTGCACCTCGTTGCGTCGCTGGTTTCAGGTCAGCCCAATCCCTCCTATGCGTACCCATTGTCGCTGCGGCTCGCCTTGGCGCTCGGTGTTACAACAATCGGTGTTCTCGTGTCGCGGCTGGCACAGGCACGACCGGCTGCGCTGGCCGTTTGGTTTTGGATGGCGGCACTGGCGATCGTCACTGCGGCGCTCCTGCCCGGGCTCAGTCCGTTCTTTCTGTTTCCGGCTTTGGTGGGATCGCTCATTCTACTTGCCCATTCGCGTCTTGTCGGGGCATGGACGGGAACGGCGGGCGAATTCGCTTTGTTTCTTGCAGCCCTGCCGGCGCTGCTGATCTGGTTGTCGCTCGCCGCGGGCGCCGAAAGCGTGCAGGGGCTCGTCGCTCACCCGCTCTTCACGGTACCGGCGGCACTCTGCGCCATGACGCTCTTGCCTTATCTCGCGGTCCAACCGCTCAGCCGGCGCGCCTGGATCAGGACGTCGTCGCTGCTTGCAGTCGCAGCACTGGTCTTTGCTTTCATTGCCGGCCTGCAGCCTGCCTTCAGCACGTCATCGCCGCAGCGCTTGAACGTCGATTTCATCGACGACCATGTCAGCAGCAAGGCCCTCTGGGCGGTCGACACCGGCGCGCCATTGCCGGCAGCATTCCGCGCGGCAATGCCCTTTTCCGCTGCGCCGGAGAAAGCCTCGCCGCTGATGTATCAACCGGCTTATGTTGCGGCCGCTGGCCCAACGCGCTTCGCTGAGCCCGATGCCGCCATCACCACCGCGCCGCAGGGTAGTGGCCGCAAGGTGACGTTGACCTTCGACGGTTCGGATCGCAGCAACGAGATCATACTCGTCGTGCCCAATGGTGCCGGATTGAACCGCGTCGAGCTCGAGGGCAGGAGTTTCGTGCCCGCACCCGGCGCATCCAATCCGGTCGGCACCATCATCGGCTGTGTGACACGCGACTGCCGCAACAAGAGCGTGACGTTGCAATTCGACTCCAAGCGTCCCGTCGACGTTTTGCTGGGCGAGATCGATTACGGCTTACCCGCGGACGGTGCGCGCCTCGAATCGGTACGGCCCAACACGACGGTCGCCTCGCAATCCGGTGATACGACAATCGTGTTCGGAAAGCTCACGCTGCCATAGCTGAGCGTGCCGATGGCTCACAGCGCTGCCCAAAGAAACAGGCGAATGGAATTGTTGTCGGACGCGTTGCGCCCAGCGCCGTCAAAATTGCGGCTGGCGCCGTCGAACTCGGTATAGGCGATATACTGCAGTCCGATGCGCAGATTGAGGCGGACGGGAAACTCCTGCTTGTCCATGAATGGCGCTGTGTCGACCTGAAAGATGAAGCCTGCCGTATCGGGCTTGAAGGTGCTGTTGCCCGAATAAAGAAGGGGGTCGGCGTTGCCCCAGGTCTGGAAATGGCCGACCGAGAGGCCGGCGATGTCTTCCCAGTAGTAAGAGCCATTGATGATGAACTCGTCGAGCGAGTCGTTGCCGCTGGCGGCACCCAGAATTTGCGAGGCTTTGAGGTTCTGATCCTCATGCGTGAAGCGCAGGTTCAGCGTCGCGATATTCTCGTTGTTTCCGAGATATTCGTAGGAGGCGTCAAAACCCACGTCCGCATAATCGTCGGTGTGGCCGGTGCTCTGGTCGCGTCCCGGAAAGAGACTGGGAAACAACCCGAAGGTACCGACCTCGAAATTCTGGTCGCCCATATCGCGTTGGTAGGCGAGACGGAAGTAGGGGGCGACCCCGTCGATCAAATTTGTCTCCTCGGGATTCTGGCCGACGAAACGCAGCATGCCGGCCGAGAGCGAACGATAGAGACCGACTTCGGCGTAGACATCGGAGTCCCACCAGGCATAAGCGCTCGCGCCGATGACGTTCTGTGCAAACTTGCCAGAGATCTGGGTTGCGCCCGCGGGTCCGGGCGCGAGGTCAGACGTCGTGAAGGGAAAGCCCCAGATTGGCAGCGTGGCAAAGACGTCTTGGCCGGTGGGTTCATTGTTGATGTCCAGGCCATAGACGACGTCCGAGCCGAACAACGTTTCAGTGTCGACGACGCGTAAGTCGAGATGATCCCAATGGATGTTGCGGCCGACGCCGTCATAGGTAATGTCGCTGAACGTTCCGACATGGTCGCCAAAACCGCCCGCCAGAAATAGCGCGATATAATCGATCGTGGCGTTGTTGTTGACGTCATAGTGCGGCGGCGGCGGCGCGGGCTGATCCTTCTGCGTGTGCAGGAACGAAGCGATGGCGATCGCAGAAACCGGCGGCGTGAAGTCGCCGGCGCGCAGCGTGTATCCCGAGAGCTTGAACTGTCGACCGAACGGCGTCAGGTGCGGGCCGAACGCACCGATATGACAGGTGGCGCACGGTTGGCCCGTTTGTTCGGCGAACGCGGGCAGTGCCTGTGCCTGGCCGTGTGCAAGAAACAAGACGAACCCAGCCAGCACATTACCGCGCAAGTGACCCATCCTCATGAGTTAAGCCCCTCAGTTGCTGTGTTTGACGATTAGGATTTGCGCTCGAAGTTCTTGCACCACCCGGTCGGGCGGATTTCGCCGTCGACCTTTTGGCAACTGGATGGCGCGACGAAGAAGGCGCAGATGCCGCACAACTGGCTCGAGTGCGGCTTATCCTGATATTGCGCGTCAGATTTGGATTGCTTGGCCGCGGGAGATTCAGACTGTGCGCGCGTTCCGGCAAGCGTTGCTGCCAGACCGATTGCGCCTGCGCCGAGTGTGAACGCCCGGCGCCTCGTGAAATCGTTTCGGTTCATGATCCACCTCAGGCATACCAAATGCTGAGACTGGCAAACCGTTTCGATTTATTCCCGCACTCTGGTGATTTCTGAGATTACGAATTTGTATTTACGTCGTATGACTCGCCGCGCATGAAAATTCATTTGACTTAGACATCGACGTTCAGCGCGAACTGCGCGTTTTCCTGGATGTACTGAAAGCGCAGTTCCGGTTTCTTGCCCATCAACCGTTCGACCAGATCTTCGGTGTGCTTACGCTCGCGCTCTGCGATCTCGACGCGCACGAGCGTCCGGTTGCCAGGCTTCATCGTGGTTTCCTTGAGCTGTGCCGGCATCATTTCACCCAAACCCTTGAAGCGCCCGACATCAATCTTGGTATTGCCCTTGAACACCGTCTTGAGCAGCTGTTCGCGATGAGCGTCGTCGCGCGCATATTCGGTCCTGGAGCCCTGGGTGATGCGGTAGAGCGGCGGCATCGCGAGATAGAGATGTCCGTGCGCAATGAGCTGCGGCATTTCGCGGTAGAAGAAGGTCAAAAGCAGCGAGGCGATGTGCGCGCCGTCGACATCGGCGTCGGTCATCACGATGACGCGGTCATAGCGCAAATCATCTTCGCGATACTTGGCGCCGGTGCCGCAGCCAAGCGCCTGCACCAGATCGGCGAGCTCCTGGTTCTGCTGCAGCTTGCCCGCCGCCGCGCTTGCAACGTTCAGGATTTTGCCGCGCAGCGGCAGAATCGCCTGCGTGGCGCGGTCACGCGCCTGTTTGGCCGAGCCGCCTGCGGAGTCGCCCTCGACAAGAAAAATCTCCGTTCCCGCCGCCGCATCGCGCGTGCAGTCCGCAAGCTTACCCGGCAGGCGCAGCTTGCGGGTTGCCGATTTGCGTGCCGTTTCCTTTTCCTGGCGGCGCTTGAGCCGGTCCTCCGCCTGCTCGATGACGAATTCGAGAAGCTTATCGGCTTCCTGCGGACTCTCGGCCAGCCAATGGTCGAAGTGATCACGCACCACATTCTCGACCAGCCGCTGCGCGTCGGGCGATGAAAGTTTGTCCTTCGTTTGGCCCTGAAACTCGGGCTCGCGAACGAAGACGGAAAGCACCGCGCAGGCCGCTGCCATTACGTCGTCTGCCGTCACCAGCTGGGTCTTCTTGTTGTTGGTGCGCTCGCCATGGCTGCGCAGCGATTTCGTCAGTGCGTTTCTCAGTCCCTGCTCATGCGTGCCGCCCTGCAAGGTCGGGATCGTGTTGCAGTAGGAATGCACGAAGGGATCGATCTGCGGCGTCCACGTCACCGCCCATTCGACAGCGCCCTTGCCGTCGCGGTTCTCGCTGCGGCCGGAGAATTCGCGCGTCGTGACCGTGCTGTTGCCGACGACCTCCGAACGCAGGAAGTCGAGCAAGCCGCCGGGAAATTTCAGCGTGTCCTCAGCCGGCGTGTCGCCCTTGACGAGCGACGGCTCACAGCTCCAGCGAATCTCGACGCCGCGGAAGAGATAAGCCTTCGACTTCGCCATGCGATAGAGCACCGCTGGCGAGAAACGCGTATCTTTGCCGAAAATCTGGATGTCTGGTTTGAATGAGACGATCGTGCCACGCCGGTTGACGGCGCCGAGACTCTTCAGCTTGCCGACGGCATGGCCGCGTTCGAAGCGCATCTTGTGCGCCTGCTTGTCACGCGCGACATCGACTTCCATCCACTCCGACAGCGCATTGACGACGGAGGCACCGACGCCGTGCAGCCCGCCCGACGTGTCGTAGACCTTGCCGCCGAATTTTCCGCCGGCGTGCAGCGTCGTCATGATGACTTCGAGCGCCGACTTGCTCTTGAATTTCGGATGCGGATCTATGGGGATGCCGCGGCCGTTGTCGCGGATCGAGAGAACGTCGTCCTTGCCCAGTTCGATCTCGATGCGATTGGCGTGACCAGCGACGGCCTCGTCCATCGCATTGTCCATGATCTCGGCGGCGAGGTGATGCAGTGCGTGAACGTCCGTGCCGCCGATGTACATGCCGGGTCGGCGGCGGACCGGCTCGAGGCCCTCGAGCACCTCGATGTCCTTAGCGGTATAGGCCTTCGATGAAGGTTCGGCGGTGTCGAACAGATCGGGTGCTTTTGCCATCGTCTCTTTGCGGACAGGTTTGCTACCGGCGCGATTCGGTACGCATTTCTACGTTAACGAAAACTTCCTGAGGCGTAACGCATTTGAACGGATCGGCGGCCTCGCCGGCGCCGCACGCACCTCGTAACGCCGCGAAATGCTGAAATCCTCAGTACCTGTCCGCCGAAACAGCGTGAACACGGTTTACCCGATCTTAGAGAACACCGCAGCGAAACCGCCGGTTTGCCAATCCAAGTGGCAGGCGCGTCTCAGAATATCTTAAGACACCCAGCCTACGATCCGCAAAAGTTCCCGAGATGGGCGACAGGGGCGATCGTTGGGTTTTGGCCAGCAATTGCGAGTGAGGCGGAGTGCGGACGTGCGCGTCCTGAACGCGCAGCTCGACCTCATTGCCGCAGCCGTGCGCTCCACGCGATTTACCTCGCCGCTCTGGGCGATGGTGCTGGCGTGGCTCGCTTCGGATTCCTTTGGCCCGCTCGGCCATCGCACGTTTGCGCAGACTGTGCTTCTGCCGTGCGCCGTTGCCGTCACCTGTTTCCTCGCATCCAACATTGTCACCTACTATCGCGACTCGACGGCCGGCAAGACGGATTACGAAGCGGTCAGGCCCTGGTTCAGCCGCATGACTGTGCTGCAGATCTTCATCAGCGGCGTGTGGGGACTGCTGCCCTGGTTCCTGTGGGACCCGACCAGCCAGATCAACCACATCTTTCTGGCCGGCGCGACAGTCGCCATGCTGACCGGCCTCGTCGTCAGCCGCGCCAGCCACATGGATATGTTCATCGCCTGCCTGGCGCCGATCTCGACGGTGGCGGCGCTTCGCTTTGCCTTCGGCGACACGCTCCTCGACTACGGTACGGCGCTGCTGATCCCGGCCTTCGCGACGCAGATTTTCTATGACGGCCGCAGGCTCGCCCGCCGCGTCGATGAAGATGCTCGGCTGCGCTTCCAGGTCGAGGACCTGGCGCGCGAACTCGAGGAGACGCGCGACGAGGCGTTGCGCAAGCGCTTCGAAGCTGAAACTGCCAATGCCTCCAAGACGGCGTTCCTCGCTAACATGAGTCACGAGCTGCGCACGCCCTTGAATGCCATTCTGGGATTTTCGGAAATCATCGCCGAGGAATGCTTCGGACCGGTCGGCTCGAAGCGCTACAAGGAATATGCCGGCGATATTCATACGTCGGGCGCACATCTGCTCAGTCTCATCAACGATCTGCTCGACGTCGCCAAGATCGAAGCCGGCAAGATGGAGATCGCGCCGCATCCGCTGGACGCGCATCGCACTTTCGACATCGCGCTGAAGCTGATCGGCGCCAAGGCGCGTGAGCGCCAGCAAACTCTGGTCATCGATATCGATCCGTCTTGTCCGCCGCTCTATGCCGATGAACGCGCACTCAAGCAGATACTTATCAATCTGTGTTCCAACGCGGTGAAATTCACACCGGAAGGCGGACGCATCACCGTGCGTGCCGAAGCCGCGCGCAGCGGCGGATTCCAGATCTCCGTGCAGGACAACGGACCGGGCATTCCGCGCGAGAAACTCGACAAGATCTTCACGCCGTTCAGTCAGGTCGATAACCGCTACGACCGTCAGGCCGGCGGAACGGGACTGGGTTTGGCGTTGGTGCGCGGGCTCGCCGAGCTGCATGGCGGCCGCGCCTGGTTGGAAAGCGAACCGGGCAAGGGCTGCTGTGCCTATGTCATCCTGCCGGTCACGGTTCCCGAAGCGAGACACGAATCCGTCGCCGAGTCCGTCGCCGCCTAGGCGTGCTCAATTCGTTTTCGAAAATTCACGAAACCGCACCTCTCTGCGCCGCGCTCAGTTTTGCGCAGCGCGCGCAGGAACTTGGTGTGGATATTCAATTGTGCGGGGGCTTCGGATACGCTTCTGCCGAACGCGCGGAGGTCCCTCATGAAAGCCGACGATCTGCGGGCAGTCCAGGCGCCGCTCAAGGACCGTTACAAGCAGGCGCCCGAAGCCGCTCTCATTACGCTGAGAGCGAGGGGCCATCTCGGCGAAGGCGTCACCTGCAGCATCGAAACCGGAAAGGCGCTGGTTACAGCCGGCCTGCATCCGGCGACCGGCGGATCCGGGATGAGCGCCTGTTCCGGCGACATGCTGCTTGAGGCGCTGGTTGCCTGCGCCGGCGTGACGCTCAATGCCGTGGCAACCTCGCTCGGCATTGCTCTGCGCGACGCGACGCTCGAAGCGGAAGGCGATCTCGATTTTCGCGGCACGCTCGGCGTCGCCAAAGATGCGCCCGTTGGATTTCGGAACATTCGCCTCAAAATCGCGCTCGACAGCGAGGCGACCGAGGAACAATTGGCGACGCTGCTGCGTCTTACTGAGCGCTACTGCGTTGTTTATCAAACTCTGGTGCAGCCGCCGAACGTGGTGGTGAGCCGGACCGCGCCGCCAGAGCATGCCGCGGCCGCGGGGAATTGATTTTGCCCAGTGATTTGTGACGAGGAGATTGGGTCATGCCGATGTACATGGACATCCACGAAGTTCCTGGGGTGACTTCGGACGATGTGGCAAAGGCGCACGTTATGGATCTGCACATCCAGGCCCATCACGGTGTCGAGTATGTGAAGTATTGGGTCAACGAGAAGCAGGGAAAGATCTTCTGTCTCTGTCACGCGCCCAGCGCCGCCGCCGCCGATGCGGTGCATCGTGAAGGGCACGGTCTCACCGCCGCGCGCATCATGGAAGTCACGCCGGAAATCGCTGCCGCCTTCATGGGCGCAGCGGAAGTCGACAAGGGCGGTGCCGTCCTCTTGCCCGGAAACGACGAACACGATCCGGGGACACGGACGATCCTCTTCACCGATGTTGTTGGTTCGACCGACATGACTCAGCAACATGGGGACGACCTCATGTTCAACATGCTGGGACTGCATGATCGCGTCGTGCGCGCCGCTCTCGCCGCCAACAACGGGCGCGAAGTGAAGCACACCGGCGACGGCATCATGGCCGCGTTCCATTCGGCGGCGTCGGCGGTTCGTTGCGGCATGACCGTGCAGCAAAATATCTGTCAGCAACGCGACGCCAATCCCAAGGCGCCGCTTCGCGTGCGCATCGGCATTGCCGCCGGCGAGCCGATCGAGCACCACAACGATCTGTTCGGCTCGACCGTGCAACTGGCCGCACGGCTGTGTGCCCGCGCCGAGCCGGAACAGATTCTGGTGTCGAACGCGGTTGCCGAGCTTTGCATTGGCAAGTCGCTGCCGCTGCGCGACGTCGGCGAGGTCGCGCTCAAGGGCTTCGATCAGCCGGTGCGCGCGCACTGCATCGTGTTTGCGTAGCAGTTCTCAGAGAAAGCCTTGGCCCTCGCCCTTCGACTAGCTCAGGGTGAGGGCCAATATTCAATCCTCATCCTGAGCCTGTCGAAGGATGGAAGGCGCGCTCTGGCGGCACGAGCGCCGCCGCCCCTTCGACAGCCAGAGATTCGAGCCGCTATACCGAATAATACATCTTGAACTCGATCGGGTGCGGCGTGTGCTCGAAGGCATACACTTCGCCCATCTTGAGCTCGATGTAGCTGTCGATGAAGTCGTCGCTGAAGACGCCGCCTTTCTTGAGGAACGCGCGGTCCTTGTCGAGATTGTCGAGGGCCTCGCGCAGCGAACCGCACACGGTGGGCACCTGCTTCAGTTCTTCGGGCGGCAGGGCGTAGAGATCCTTGTCCATCGGATCGCCGGGGTGAATCTTGTTCTCGATACCGTCGAGTCCCGCCATCAGCATGGCGGCATAGGCGAGGTATGGGTTTGCGCCGGGATCGGGGAAGCGCACTTCGACGCGCTTGCCCTTTGGCGAAGCCGAGAACGGAATGCGGCACGAGGCCGAGCGGTTGCGCGATGAATAGGCGAGCAGCACCGGCGCTTCGAAGCCCGGGATCAGCCGCTTGTAAGAATTGGTCAGCGGGTTGGTGAAGGCATTGAGCGCCTTGGCGTGCTTGATGATGCCGCCGATATAGTAGAGGCAGGTGTCGGAGAGATCGGCATAGCCCGATCCCGCGAAGAGCGGCTTGCCGCCTTTCCAGATCGACTGGTGCACGTGCATGCCCGAGCCGTTGTCGCCCAGCACCGGCTTCGGCATGAACGTCGCCGTTTTGCCGTACGCGGCCGCGACCTGGTGAATGACATACTTGTAGATTTGCATGTAGTCGCCGCACTTGGTCAGCGTGTTGAACTTGAAACCAAGCTCATGCTGCGCGGTTGCAACCTCGTGATGATGCTTCTCCGGCTGGATGCCCATGTCGCCCATGATGGCGAGCATTTCGCCGCGCATGTCCTGCGCCGAGTCCACGGGCGGCACTGGGAAGTAACCGCCCTTGACGGCCGGGCGGTGGCCGAGATTGCCCTGTTCGTATTCGGTGCCGGTGTTGTAGGCGCCTTCCATCGAGTCGATGTGATAAAAGCCCTTGTTCATGCCGACATCGAAGCGCACATCGTCGAAAATAAAGAATTCCGCTTCCGGGCCGAAATAGGTTGTGTCGCCGACGCCTGACGAGTTGACGTATTTTTCGGCCGCCTTGGCGATCGAGCGTGGGCAGCGGCCATAGCGCTGACCCGTGGTCGGCTCGACCACGTCGCACACCAGCACCAGCGTCGTGGCGGCGAAGAACGGATCGATCACGGCGGTGTCGAGATCGGGGACCAGTGTCATGTCGGACTCGTTGATCGCCTTCCAGCCCGCGATCGAGGAACCGTCGAACATCGTTCCATGCGTGAGAAAATCCTCATCGACCATGGAGAGATCGAAGGTCACATGCTGCCACTTGCCCCGCGGATCGGTGAATCGCATGTCGACGAACTTGACCTCTTTGGTCTTGATCAGCGACAGAATGCTTTGCGGACTGTTTGCCATGGTCTTCGTACTTCCCCTTTAAAACGTTGAATTGCCCAACAACGGAATTTCAGATCGCGTCGGCGCCCGTCTCGCCGGTGCGGATGCGAATGGCTTCTTCGACATTCAGAACGAATATCTTGCCGTCGCCGATGCGGCCCGTGCGCGCAGCCTTCTGGATGGCGTCGACCGAGGCCTCGAGGCGGCTGTCTTCGACGACGATCTCGATTTTCACCTTGGGGAGAAAGTCG